>Ga0182027_10000083_pt1 | contig 139104 bp, 127 predicted proteins | sample 712E1DmetaG_FD_121300 | JGI IMG/M metagenome (GOLD analysis project Ga0182027, IMG submission 121300) | Permafrost microbial communities from Stordalen Mire, Sweden - 712E1D metaG (Illumina Assembly) | ecosystem: Environmental > Terrestrial > Soil > Wetlands > Permafrost | place: Sweden...
CGTGACGGTCAATGGCGCAACCGCGTCCGTGCTTGGCACCAACTGGTCGGCTACATTCACGCTGTTTTTGGGAACCAACACGATCACCGTCATTGCCACTGACAACAGTGTCAACAGGAACACCACCACGCAGGTCGTTCATGCCGTGCGGTTCCCGTCTGCGACCAACAGTGCCCCAATGATCGTCACACCGCCGGTGGTGACGAATGCACTGTTGCAGATCACAGATCTGGCTGTCGTCGCGGCGGGCGATACGAATGTGTTTATGGTGGGAGCGTTTGATCCCGATGGCGATCCATTGAGTTATCAATGGTCATTCGGCGACGGCGCGATTAGTGATTGGCTGACAACAAATATCGCAAGCCATGCCTACACCACCAATTGCGGGCCATACACGGCAGGCGTGACTGTCTCCGATGAGCAAGTGACAGTGAGCAGTAATTTGACTGTGGCCATCGCCTGCCAACTGATCATCACTAAGTTGCAGGCGAATTTGAACTTCGCCAAGACCAACGCAGACAGCGCCAGCCTGAGTGCGATCCCCAACCTCGATGCGGGCTTTAATCTGACGAACAAGCTGGTCAGGGTGGACATTGGCGGCACGACGAACGTAACGTTTGCCTTGGATGCGAAGGGAAAGGGTCGCGGCGTTGGCGCCTTTGGAAGCTGCAAACTGGCCTACAACAAGAAGATGAAGCAGTGGACATTGAGCGCCAAACTGGCGAAAGGTCCATGGCAGGCGTCGTGGGCGATATATGGTTTGGAGAATAAGAACGTACCGAAGCCGGGCGTGTGGGTCACGATGCCGGTCGTCGTGCTGATCGGTAGCGAAGCCTTCGCGGACGAGCGCCCTATGCTCTACACCGCCAAGGCCGGCAAGTCGGGAAGCGCGAAGTGACGTCCAACCGCCTCTGCCATGAGAGATTGGGATCTCCTGGCAAAGCGCAACGAAACCCTTGCAGCGGAATGCGGGGTTTGCTAGTTTGGCGCGCCCTCTGGTGCTGCACCCGTAGCTCAACTGGCAGAGCAGCTGACTCTTAATCAGCGGGTTGAAGGTTCAAGTCCTTCCGGGTGCACCAACCTTTCGCGGTTGCACCCCGGGCACTTACAACGTGGGGCGCAATCACGCAGCAAGCGAAAATCCGCCTGAGTAGCCACCGGAATGGTCTCGCAAGGTCCAAATGGAGCCTGCTGGGGGGCGACGTGCGCCTCCTGTCACCAGAATCTGCATCGAGTGACGCTGGCATGAAGCACTTTGCCGTTGCAACCCCGAAAATCGACGGTAAAATGTCGTGTCGTGCGTCCTCTTTCCATCGTTCTGGTAATGGCGCTGTCCGCCGCCACAGCGCTTGCGGCTGGTAAGGCCGAGCACATTGTCATGGTGGTATGGGACGGCACGCGGCCCGATTTTGTAACGGAGTCGAACACCCCAACGCTGTATCAGCTCGCGCACGACGGTGTGTTCTTCCAGAACCATCACGCGGTCTATCTCAGTTCTACAGAGGTCAACGCCATCGCCATGGCCACGGGCTCGTACCCGAACCGCAGTGGCATCCTCGGTAATCGCGAGTACCGACCCAACATTGATCCGCTCAAGCGGGTCGAAATCCAGTCGCTGGAGGCCGTCCGCAAAGGCGACGAAGTCACCGACAATCATTACCTCCGCTTGCCCACTATCGCTGAGATTCTGCAGCGAGCCGGCAAGAGGACCGCCATCGCGGGAACCAAGCCCGTGGCAGTTCTGTTCGACCGTTTTGAGACAGGTCGGGCCTGCGGTGATTGCGTGGATTTGTTTAACCACAAGACCGTCCCAGCTTCTGCTATCGGACGGCTCAATCTGCCGATGTTCACGCCCCAGGAGACTCCGAACACGCGCCAGGATCAGGCAACGACGCAGGCGTTGATCGGCCCCATGTGGGACAAGGAGGTGCCGGCGTTCTCGCTGCTGTGGCTCAGCGAACCGGACTACGCGCAGCATTCCACCGGGCTAGGCTCGGAAGCGGCGCTCAAGGCGCTGAAAAGCTCCGACGATAACCTCGCTCGCGTGCTAAAGGAATTGGCGGCTCGCGGCGTCCGCGATAAGACAGACATCTTTGTAGTTTCCGATCACGGGTTCTCCACGATTTCGCGTGTCGTGAGTGTAACCGATACTCTCAACAAGGCGGGCTTCCATGCGGTGCACGAGTTCAAGCGGCCGCCGAGCGATGGTGACATCATGGTGATCGGCAACGGCGGAACGTCACTGTTGTACGTGATCGGCCACAATCTCGGGCTCGTGCAAAAGATCGCGGCGCTCTTGCAACAGCAGGATTTTACGGGCGTCATTTTCACAAGCGAGCCGATGGAGGGGACATTCACTCTCGACCAGGTCCGCATCAACACCCCAGACGCGCCGGACATCGCCGTCTCATTCCGCTGGACGAACGAACAGAATGACGTCGGTGTCCCCGGCTCGGTCCCCACGGATGGCTTCTTTGGAGATAGACAAGGGATTCACTCCAGCCTCAGCGCCTTCGACATGCGCAACACACTCGTCGCCGCCGGCCCCGATTTCCGTCACGGCTGGATCGACGAATTGCCCTCGGGTAACGTTGACCTCGCCCCGACCATCCTGCATGTGCTCGGTGTCGCGCCACCCGACAAAATGGATGGACGCGTTCTGACCGAAGCCATGTTGCCGGTGACCTCCAAGGTGCCCCCCATCGAGGTGCGCACGTTGGAAGCCAGTTGCGACTCGAGCAACTTCGTCTGGCACCAATACTTGCGCGTCACGGAATTCAGCGGGACCACCTACTTCGACGAAGGCAACGGCTATTCCGCAGCGAAGAACCGAGAGGGCGTACCGAGGAGGGCAGACCAGTTGTCGTGCCCTTGAAACACAGTCAAGAGCACATAATCGTCGCCAGCAAGGAAGGCTACACGACTGCTCAGGTTCATATCGACAACCGGCTTTCTTCACTGGGGATCCTCGATTGTGCAGGCACATGCTTGTTCCTGCTTCCCGGTATATCCCTGCTCACTGGGTCTGTGTTTGAGTTGACGCCTTCGAGCGTGTATTTAGCGCTCGATCCCAAGCAAGAATCAGCGAAGTAGAATTGACGTTTTCTCTGGAGTTGGCTTGCTCAGCCAATCTTGGGACAGAGCTGGCGTGTCCTGTAACAGGGGCGCACGCGGAGCAACGTCGCCGCCATACAGTTGTGCGAGCATCCATCGAAAGAATCCGACGGTCTGCACGCAAACTCCGCTCGCCTAAGAAGATTCGTGCTGCGATGGAATTTTAATGGCCGCTTAAGAAGTGCAACAAAGAGGCGAAGTCGAGTAGTCACCAGAGTAGTCACACGTTGTCAGACCCCAGCGGCGTGTTGCTCGCTGAATCTTTGAGGGCGCAAGCAGTGTGAAATCCCTGCAAAATAAGGCTTTGGACGATGGGCGCATGGTTCAAGCAGAAGCGGCCAGTAACCTTGTTTTCGCGCCTCTTAATCAGTGGGTTGAAGGTTCAAGTCCTTCCGGTGCACCAATCTTTCGCAGTTGCACACCACACACTTACAACGATGTTTCGTCGGTTTTGCTCGGCGACCTAGCTGCAGGCAAGTGGGAAAAGGGGAAAGGGGATCAATGTGGGTTGGCAGTCGTCTGGACCTTCTGGCTGGTATTGGTGCTCGTTCCGACGGCGGTGGCTCGTGCCGCCTCTTGGAGAACGATTTGGGAAGGGTCCGTGACCACTATTTCCGGCTTTTTTCGATAATCAATAATCACTCCCGTAACGCACACAGTCTTGCCGTTAAACATCATTTCTGGAGGGCTTGTAAACCCAGCTCTGTCCGCGTCGCTGATCATAACCGTAAGGGTCTGGTTTGGATATGGGCGATCAAAATTCAGATATGTCGGCCCCCCCTTACCCAAATATCGTGCGCTAGCAACCAAGCCGCAAACAGTGTTTGTTTCTCCGATATGCTGGTCGGCTTCTTCTGCCGTAATGCCATTTGTAGTTCCGCTAGTAGGTGTAGGCGGAATGTATGCTGAACTTGCAGGTCCCAGCTCAACTTTCACTTCATTGAACGTGATCTTCGAGGCCGACTGAGCTGCATTTCCAAGGTGAAGCACAATCCCGTCGAAGTTAAAATTGGTCGCGCTGTTGTCCGTCACCGATGTCGAAAGGGTCGCGCCGCTCTCGGCATTCAACCAAGTCGCGCTGATTGAGAGCGAGTTTGTGCCCGTCCGATGCAGGGCCAACTGCAATGTGTATGGAGTGTCGTTCGCAAACCCTGAAAACGCGCCGGTATCCACAAGGTCGGAGGTTAACGATCTCCAATCCCCGCCAGTTCCCAGCAGTGAACGGTCCGCCACTTCGGTTCGCTTACGAATGCCCATCGGGAGGAGATTGTGAAACGTCTCACCCATGTTTTGGAACAGAGCGTATCCTTGAACACCGTTCCCCTGAGAACTGTTGCTGAACTGATCCGCGCCCACCCGCTTGGGTGAGGGGGTGGAATCGGCAAAATCGACCAGCCCCAACCTAAAGCCCATCAATTTGTTCGCCGGTGCCACACCGTTAAACGCGAGCCGGATGGTGGCTGTGAGGGCCTCCCCCACGCCCAGTTGCACGGGGCTGGCAGCATTGGTGGTGAAATATGTTATTGCCATGACCGCATCGCTGTCGAGCGACAGAGTCATGGACTTGGGCGCGGCGGTAAGTGATGGGCCAACCGAGGCGTACCAAGCCGACTCCGTGGGCGGGTTCTGATTGTCGCGTGTGCCATCGGCCCAGGTGTCATCGAGCAAAACCACGGCATAGCTCGGCAATGCCAGCGCGAACAAAGCAACGAGAGTAGGAATAACTTTATGTAGGTGTTTTATTTTGTGTTCCCTCCGCGTCATGGACATCGGATCCGACAGAACCGCTCGAAAGAAGCCACTGCCAGCGTCTCGCAGCAGGCCCGAACCAGATATTCTTCAATCAAACCATTACACTCCTTCAGACTACCACTTGGACTCACAACGAATGGCGAGGTTTATCGCAAAGCCGGCGGGCGTTGTCAATGGCGTACTCCTCGGGTGTTCTTGGCTTGACTTTGGTCTTGGCGAATAACCCAATCATCTGTCGGTGTGTTTGCTTTTTCAAGAGTCTGACGAAAAATGACTGGCAGAATGAGAATTTTGGGAATTACCAGCTTCATTCATGCCTCGGGCGCAGCTCTACTCGCTGACGGCGAGATTATGACAGCGACCGACGAGGAATGTTTCACCTGGGAGAAATTTACCGGTAACTTTCCGGTGCGCACGATTGAGTTTTGTCTCGAACGTGCCGAGATTGCCCTTTCTGACAAGCCGCGCAATGCGCGGCGCCCAATCCCTGCAGAAGTGTGGCATCATCGACCTTGCGCGCCCCATCGTATGCACATAGCACGCGGTTCTTATGAAAGTTGGGCCGCTGCTTTTCCCGGATGATTCCGAACATATCCAGTATGTCCGCATCATGTTGTCGATCGCGGCATATTCCCTTGCTCGGAGTTGACGCATCTCCCGCCAGCGCTTCTTCCATCCCCTGAAAACGAAGCGGATCATGAACACTTTATCGCCCCGACGGATCTGCATTTCCTGCCAGAGAGCTTCCAGCACGCTCCCAGCCGGCAACAGTTCGGGGGAATAGCCCAGAAGGCTGAAGATGCTCCCCTCCGTTCTTGGGACCAAATCTCCCGGGAGGACAACGGGAGAAAAAGCCTCCGACTCCGATCCGCGCGCAAGCATCGAGCGTTGGGTTATGAGACAACTCTAGTGATGTCTTGCGACCGGCTCGCACCTTTTCCGCGATACCGTCGCCGATGAGAAGAACCGTCTTCATAGGGTCAGCCGATTTCCAGATCGCGGAAGAACTTTTCAACGATCTCCCTCGAAACAGAAGGGGTCTTGACCAATGTGGGACACATTCAATATCGATGTTCGGCCTTCGTGGGCGGCGAAGAGGCCGAATATCAAATTGATGTCGTCACCGAGCGGTATTTCCCACGCTTTTTGAAACTTGTCGAACAGGAGATTAGCAAGACCGCTCGACTGCTTCGTCACCGCCATACAGTTGGTTCCTCAGGATAGTGGAAGAAGTTGGCGGTCGCCAAAACGCGATTGTGGTGCCGGTTTCTGGCCTGGAACAGTTCCGCGACATGCTGAGCGAGATTATCAAACACAGCAAGTCGCCTGCTGGCCGGCGTCAGGATCCGACAGCGGGGGTTCCTAGGCAATCCTTGATGAATTATTCGTGTTTTCGCCGCGCCCGAAAGCACGGGCGACAGTGGACGCGTAAGTGTTGTCCGTTTCCATAACAAGCGGGACGTTACACCTGTCCAACGCAGGGCTTAGTGGTTGACACCCCCCACAGCACCTCGTAGAGTACCTACACAATGGCGGTGTCCACAGCTAATGCTCCACGAGCGATATCACCAGCGCGCAAACTTGCAGATTTGTTCGCGCCGATTCGTCCAGATTTGGCGCGTGTTGAAGAAGCACTGATCGAACAGGCGCATTCGTTCGATCCTAGGATCGGCGAATACGTTCGGCACGCGCTGAGTGGCAAAGGCAAGCGGTTGCGCCCCGCACTGGCGTTGCTGGCTGGTGGAGCCACGGGTCGAATCGAAGAAAACCATCTCGATTTAGCGGTGATCATTGAGCTGATTCACGTCGCGACGCTCATTCATGACGACGTGTTGGACGAAGCACAACTCCGACACGGCCGGCCCACCGCGAATGCCCACTGGGGGAACGAAATTACCGTGTTACTCGGAGATTGTCTGTTTGCCAATGCATTGCGCCTGGCAGCGACGCACCTTCCGGCCGACGCGTGCCGCAAGCTCAGTGAGACGACGACCATGGTTTGCTCGGGCGAGATTCTGCAGACACAGAAACGGTTTGACCTGGAAATGACTGTTGAACAATACCTTGATGTCATACACATGAAAACGGGTAGCCTGTTCGGCCTTAGTTGCGAACTCGGCGCGCATCTGAACGCCGCGCCGCCGCCGCCGGTCAAAACCATGCGAGAGTTTGGCGTCAACTTTGGGATGGCGTACCAGATTTACGACGATTGCGTCGATATTTTCGGACAGGAACGGGAGGCGGGCAAATCGTTGGGGACGGATATGGAGAAGGGGAAGCTCACGCTGCCGTGGCTGTTGCTGCTGCAACATATCGGCGCAGAGCAGCATGACGTGATTGCGGAGTTGCTCTTTCATGGAAGTCTGCAGGAACGCATGCGGTTGCTCGCGTTGGCGGCCGGCAATGGCGTGGTGCGAGAATCGCATGCAATGATTCAGCAGTTCTTGGCGCGGGCCGAAGAGAACCTCGCGCGAGTGCCCGCCAATGATTTCACCCGAAGTATGTCAGCGCTAGCGGGTCATTTTGCCGAACAGAGCTGTGCCTTGTTGGCCCCGCAGTCACGGGGGTGGCCGCATAGGCCGAATGGTGACGAAGGCGCATGTGCATGGCGATGAAGCTCTCCAGAAAACCTGAATTCGAGAAGACAATGCAGCGCGAAAGCGGCACCCAAAAAGCATCCGGGTTTGAGCAGGTGGCCGACGCGCATCACGAGGACGACGAAACGCTTGTTGCACGGACGCAACGCGGCGACGCAGCGGCATTTGATGTCCTCGTAGAGCGCTACAAAGAGCGTCTCTATGCCACCGTCTATCACATGACGGGCAACCACGAGGACGCCAACGACATCGTACAGGATGCGTTCATCAAGGCATACCGGAGCCTCCGCGGTTTCAGGGGCAATGCGAGCTTTTACACGTGGATCTATCGCATCGCCGTCAATCGCACGATTAATTTCCTTAAACGCCGACGCCGCCAGCACTTCAGCATGGACGATGTGGACAGCAACATTCAAACTGATCCGGATTTCGTGGAACTAATGTCGCACGATACGCCGCGCCACGAAGTGGATCTGAAGGAGCTGCAACAGCGTTTGAACGAAGCGCTGCGGAAACTGTCAGAAGTGCATAGAGCGGTAGTGATTATGCATGACATTCAGGGTATGACCCATGCCGACATCGCGAAGATGATGTGTTGCACGGAAGGCACCGTGCGGTCGCGGCTGTTTTACGCACGGCGGTACTTGCAGGCATTGTTGTCAGATTACTTGTGAAAAGCGATATGGATTGCAGGAAAACACAGCGGTTGATCGATGAACTCGCGGAGGGGCATCTGGCGGCGCCACTGGCGGAGCAGTTGCGGCGGCACCTGACCGATTGCACCGATTGCCGCGTGGCGCAGCAACGCGCTGCGCGCCTCCGGCGATTGCTCGCGCTCAAGCGTTACGAACAGCCTGCACCCGCGTACTTCCACGGTTTCCTCGATGAGTTCCACCGCCGATTGCAGGCGGAGACAACGTCACCCGCGAGCCTATGGATGCGGTTGAAGGCGCAGTGGCAAGATTTCCGTGCGACGACACCGGACTGGGCGTTGCATTACGGTTTGGTTGGCGCGTCGGGCGTGTTACTTGTGGCGGGAGTTGTGTCGTGGATGGCCGTCCATCAGGCGAAACCAATGGTCGCGGAACGAGGGACTCCGCTTGCCAGTCAGAATGTAGTGGAGAGCATTTCGCCTACAGGTAGCTCGCCGTGGATTGCTGCCGAAGGCGGTGCGACGGCGCGCATGGAGGGAAGCGCGCCCCGGTACATATTGGACCACATCGCGATTACGCCCGTAAGTTATGAGGGGCCAAGAGTTGATTTCTAAGCGACGAGCCATGTTGTTGCTCGGGGCCTTGAGCGGCGTAGTCACGATTAAGGCGGGCACCATGCTCGATACGATCAATCAGGAAGTCGCCTCGATTTACGAAAAGTCCCATGACGCCATCGTCAGGGTGCATGCCGAACGCGGCTTACAGTTCGGCAAATTCCCGTTTGAATCCAATCACCATATTGGCACGGGGTTCTTCATTGACAGTGGTGGCCGGTTATTGACAGCGGCGACTGTCGTGGACAACAGCGACCGGTGTTGGATCGACTGGCGTGGACAAAGGTTGGCCGTACGGATTTTGGGGCGCGACTTGCACACAAATCTCGCCATGCTCCAAGCCGACTTGGCGCAGGCAGCCGAGGCGAATCGACAGACGCCGGCCTTGCCCTTGGGCAACTCCGATGAATTGCGGATCGGCTCAATGGTGATCGCCATCGGGTTCCCGTACGATTTACCGAGCACGCCGGTCGTTGGGTTTGTCGGTGGTTTCGATGTGAAGTGCGGGGGACACGCATTCGCTCTCCCGTACATCCGCGCAAGCTGCAAGCTTAGCCCGGGCCAGGGTGGCGGCCCGTTACTAAACGCACGCGGTGAAGTGGTTGGGCTGGCGGTGGCGGCACATCAAGGTAATCAATGCTACGCGCTGCCGATCCACGGCGCGCAGAAGGTGGTGGCCGATATCACGCAATACGGAGAGCCGCGTCATGGCTGGGTCGGGTTGGGCGTGGCGGAGCGCCAAGTTGGGCCGACGGAGACGGTTCCGAATCAGTGGCGAGTGTCCATCCAGGAAGTGTTCTCCAACACGCCGGCGGCGGAAGCGGGCTTTCGTGAAGGCGATGTGTTGGTGCGGATTCACACCAATGATGTGCACCGGCTCACCGACGTGTTGAACTCCGTTTTCTACTACCGTTGTGGTGAGACCACCACTGTCACCGTGATGCGCGACGGCCAGTCCAACCAAGTCAGCATTGTCATCGGCCAGTGGCCGACACAAACTGCGGTGCAATCCGCTTGGCGAATCGTTCCGAACCTGCCGTCGAACCAAATGCCCGCGACCATCACGGCCGTAGCTGGGCATCGTTAGACAATTTGCAGTAAAAAAACGGGGGCATCGGACCGATGCCCCCGTTTCATTTTCGTCGTGTTAAGGCTGGCTACTTCTTGCCGAGCGCGGCGCGGACTTCGTCGAGGTGGCCGGCGCTGCCGAGCATTTCATTCTTGCCGGCGATCATTTTGGCGTATTCTTCCATGAACGGGACGCCTACGTCGCGCAAATCAAACTTCTCGGGAAAGTCGCGGAAGAATTCGCGGTGCACCCGCGTCCATACAAGCCGGCCATCGGTATCAATGTTGACCTTGCACACGCCCATCTTGCCTGCCTTGGCGAGGTCTTCCTCGGGCACGCCGCTGGCGTCCTTGAGTTTGCCGCCGGCGGCGTTGATGCGGTCGACTTCCGACTTCGGTACGCTTGAGCTGCCGTGCAGCACCATCGGGAACCCGGGCAGCAGCTTCCGAATCTTCTCCACCACTTCGAAGTGCAGGCCAAGTTTCTTGCCCGGCTCGGCCTTGAACTTGAACGCGCCGTGGCTGGTGCCAATCGCCACCGCCAGCGAGTCGCACTTGCTACGCTCCACGAATTCCTTCGCCTGCGCTGGGTCAGTTAGTTTTACGGAGCCGACGATGTCCTCCTCGACACCGCCGAGTTGGCCAAGTTCGGCCTCGACCGAAAGCCCCTTGGCGTGAGCCGCGTCGGCAACACGTCTCGTGATATCGATGTTCTTATCGAACGGTTCGTGGCTGGCGTCGATCATAACCGAACTGTAGAAACCCGACTTGATGCAGTCCATGCAGCTTTCCTCGTCGCCGTGGTCGAGGTGCACCGCGAAGATGGCGTCGGGAAAAACCTGGTCGGAGGCGCGAATGATCGCTTCGAGGAACCGTTTGTCGGTGTATTTGCGGGCGCCCCTAGAAATCTGAATAATGAACGGCGCCTTGCTCTGGAGATTGCCGCGGAACAATCCCACACACTGCTCCAGATTGTTGATATTATACGCACCGATGGCGAACTGTCCGTACGCGACCTTAAACAATCGTGCTGTAGTTACAATCATTGTCTGAATTTCTCCTTCGTAGTCAAAATTTGTTGCTTCACAAATTCCGCGCTCACGGAATCACGCGGAAACTAACGGGGACAACTTCTCGCGTCAAACTCGATTTTTTACGCCGCCACGGCCGGCCCTTTTACAGTCAGTGCGAAAAGAGAATCCGCAGGCCAATCAAGATCAGGATGATGCCGCCAACCAGTTCCATGCGCCTGCCCAAGCCGCCGCGTAACCGGTTGCCGAGATGGACTCCCAGCAGCGACAGCCCGGCAGTCACCACGCCGATGACCACACTTGGATACCAGATTGAAATGCGCAGCATCCCGAGGCTTAATCCAACCGCCAGTGCGTCGATACTCGTCGCCACGCTTAACGTCAGCAGCCGTATCCCGCGTGTAGGATCAGCCGGTAATTCATGTTCTTCCCGCTGGATCGCCTCGTACAACATATGCCCGCCCACAAATGCCAGCAGACCGAACACCACCCAGTGGTCGTAGTCGTGGATCAGTTGTTCGATGTGTCGTCCCGCAAACCAGCCGACGATCGGCATTAAGAACTGAAAAAAACCGAAGTAGAACGACAGCCGCAGTGCCGGCAGCATCTTCTGGCCGTGCCCGCTGGTTCCCGCGCTAAGCGCCACTGCAAACGCATCCATCGCCAAGCTGACGGCTATTAGCAGTATTTCGAGGAAATTCATGGTTTTTGATTCGCGAACCATGTCTCGCTGGCCAGAACGACTGGCGTTTTGATCTGGCGATTAGAGATCATCCAGTGCTTTTTCAGCAGGCGCGCCTTTTCTTCGGCGGACACGAGGCGATAACCGTTCTTCTCATAAAACCGGATGGCCCAGCCGGCGTCGGCCCAAGTGCCTATCAGAATTGGCTTCGTGGTCAGACCTTCGAGATGATGCAACAGGATTGTGCCGATGCCTTGCTTCCGGCGCTGCGTCCGGACATATGCATGACGGATCAACGCCACCTCTCTCTTATCCTGGAACCCCATGACACCCGCCAACTCGCCTGCCTCTTCAAATCCCCAAAAAACGATGCCGCTTGCCAGTTCCTGCTCGAGTTCTGCGCGGGTCATATATGGCTCGTGCCAACAGTCTGGTGGAATCACTCCCCGATACGCCATTGCCGCATCATTGACGATGGTGTAAATCGTTTCGAAATCCGACGCCTGACAAGCTCTGAGCATGTGTGAAGTATTTTCCAGGTTTCCAGAAGAGAATAGTTGGCGACGGCCGTCGTTGTAGTCAAAGCAATTACAGCTTCTCACTCCAAATAATCCCGCGTGATGCGCCATCCAATGTACACGCCGGCTATCGAGCCGATACCGCTCAACACCAAAGCCGCTACGAGTCCCGCTTTATCCCCAATCCACCACCCAATCCATCCGCCCGCAACCGCTCCGATGGTCGTCAATAGTTTATTCATGGCGCGCCTGAATGATCGCTGTCACAATAGATTCCTCACGGCAACCAAGGGTTACCCAATCGCAGGCTAGAGAGAATCGGTTTACCTGTCAACCGGGGAGATTCCTTGCCACGTGCGCACGTGACAAGCTTTCCCCTGATAGGCGGATGCGATAGTATGACGGCCGGGTGAGCAACGGCATCGCCAAAGTGGTTGTGGACCTCGCGTTGGATCGCGAGTTTGATTATCGCATTCCGTCGTCGCTGGCAGACGCCGTGCGCATCGGTTCACGAGTCTCGGTGCCGTTTGGCAGGACGCATGCGCAGGGGTACGTCGTCGGCCTAGCCGACACATCGCCGCATCTGCGCCTCAAGGAAATTGCCGAGGTGGTCGGCAAGAAACCCCTGCTGAGCGACAAGATTCTAGAACTGACCCGCTGTATGGCGAAATATTACTGCTGTCGTGTCGAGCAGGCTGTCCGATGCGCGTTGCCCGAGGTGGTGCGCAAAGCGCAAATCAGTTGGAAGGAACGACAGTTCGTCAAGCTCGGCAAAATTTCGCCCGAAGAATTTGCCGCGCTCGCCAAACGCGCCAAAGTGCAGGCCCGGATCATCGAGACGTTGCGGGCCAATGCCGAAGGGATGTTCGTGGCGCGGTTGCTCGAGCAGACAAACGCCAGTGCCGATGCCGTAAAAAAGCTCGCGGCGAAAGGTTACACTGAGGTCAGCGACCGCATCGAGGAACGCGATCCGTTCGGCGGTGAGGTGTTCCTGCCGACGGGGCCGCTGCCGCTGACGACAGAGCAGCAGCGGGCGCTGGATCTAATTAAAGCGGCGATTGACCAAACGGCAGCGCCTTTTTCTGTTTGTCATTCTGAGCTTGCCCCGAAGGCTTTCGGGGCGGGCGAAGAATCTCGCAATAGCAACACAGGAATCATCAAAGAAGCAGAGGCCCTTCGCTTCGCTCAGGGTGACAACCCAAAGTTGTCAAACGGCGCGCCAAAACCGATCCTCATCCGCGGCGTGACGGGCAGCGGCAAGACCGAAGTTTATCTACAGGCCATCAAGCACGCGTTATGGCAGGGAAAAGATTCCATCGTGTTGGTGCCTGAAATTTCGCTGACGCCGCAGACGGTTGAACGGTTCCGAGCGCGGTTCCCGCATCAGCCAATCACCGTGTTGCACAGCCACCTCAGTGAAGGCGAACGCCACGATCAGTGGCACAAGGTGCGCAATGGCGAGTCGCACATCGTCATCGGCGCGCGGTCGGCTGTGTTCGCGCCCGTGCAGGCGCTCGGCCTCATCGTGGTGGACGAGGAACATGAGAACACTTACAAGCAGGAGGACGCGCCGCGGTACAACGCCCGCGACATTGCCGTAATGCGCGGCAAACTGGAGCGCGCCACGGTCGTGCTCGGTTCTGCCACGCCGTCGCTGGAATCTTTCTACAACGCCAAACGTGGCCGGTATTCGCTGGCGACGTTGGGAAGGCGCGTTGACAATAAGAAAATGCCGATCATCCGCATCGTAGACATGCGGCAGGAGGCAATGCGCCAGAAGGGCATGTACGTATTGTCGAGCAAGCTGCGTACGGCCATCGAGGCGCGGCTGGCAAAGAGCGAACAGACGATTTTGTTTCTCAACCGACGCGGATACGCGACGCATCTGTTTTGTCCGAAATGCGGTTACGTGGCAAAGTGTCCGAACTGCAGCATCGCACTGACGTACCACCGTCGCGCCGAGGAATTGCGGTGTCATCTCTGCGGCAATGTCGGCCCGGTTCCGAAGGTTTGTCCCGATCCGGAATGCCGCGACCCGGCGATCCGTTATTCCGGCATGGGCACCGAAAAGGTGGAGTCGGCGATTCAAAAGACGTTTCCGAAAGCGCGCGTGCAGCGGATGGATTCCGACATGATGACGAAGAAGACGCTGTACCGGGAAATCCTCGGCGCGTTCCGGGTCGGCAAGATCGATATCCTTGTCGGCACGCAGATGATCGCCAAGGGCCTGCATTTCCCGAACGTCACGCTGGTTGGCATCATTTACGCCGATATGGCGCTGCATTTGCCGGATTTCCGCGCGAGCGAGCGGACGTTCCAGTTGCTCGTGCAGGTGGCGGGTCGGGCGGGCCGGGGCGACGTCGAGGGCGAGGTGATCGTGCAGAGTTTCACGCCGTTTCATCCGGCGGTGCAGTATGCGCGGCAGCATGATTACGTTGGGTTCTACGATCAGGAGATTGAATTCCGTCAGGAACTGCGCTACCCGCCGGTGACGCGGCTGGTGTGTCTCACGGTGCGCAGCCGCAGCGAGAACAAGGCGCAGTTCACCGCAGCGGCGCTGGCGAAGGAACTAGACAAGCAACTCACCGGTCAGCACGTGCTGATGGGCGGACCGACACCCGCACCGCTGTCGAGGATTCGGGGTTGCTATCGTTTCCAGATCCTGTTGCGCACCGAACAGATACTGCGGTTGACAGAGACGCTTGGCAAGTTGCTGGCGGCGTTCAAGGCGCCCGAAGATGTTACTGTGACTGTGGATGTGGATCCGTTGTCACTCCTATGAAACGACTGGTAATAATGCTGGCGGTTGTGTTCGCAGTGGCACTTGCAATTCGATTGATCGCTCTAGCGGTGCTATTGCCCAACCTGAAGCCCGATGTCGATCTGGACTACTATCGCTCACTAGCCCGCAGTTTGGCTGCTGGGAAAGGATTTGTCGCTTTAGCACCGACTGGGCAAGTCTTGCCGAATTTGGCGCGGACACCGGTCTATCCGCTGTTTCTGGCGGCGGCGATGAAGATCGGCGGTGACCGCTTGGGTTTGTTCTTGGTAATCCAGTGCGGGTTGGGCGCTCTTACGTGCGTGCTGACGGTTCTGATCGCACGCCGCTGGTTGTCGCTCGTCACATCCGTAGCGGCCGGATTGCTGATTGCGGTAGATCCAAATTCCGTCGTCCGGTGTGTGGACTTGCGCACCGATACATTGTTCACACTCTTGGTAGTGCTGTTCGTGCTGTTGGTGAACCGCCGTGAATCATGGAGTTGGCTGTTGGCTGGATTCATCTGCTCGCTCGGCGTGCTATGCCGGCCCATCGCAACCTGGGTCTGGCTTGTGGTGATCGGCGTGGGATTGGTGGAGCGGGTGAGGCTGGTAAACCTTGGGCTGTTTCTGGCGGCTTTCTTTCCGCTGCTGACATTGTGGGCAGCCCGCAACGCGGCGATCACCGGGCGGTGGTTTGTATCCACCTCTCCACAGGTCAATTTTGCCCAGAGTTGGCTGGTTGGCGTTGAGGAACAGCTATCAGGCTTGTCCGCGTCCGCAGCGGACGAAAAAGTTCGGCGGGAGTATGGTAGTGTGGAGTTCTTTGAGGGGCGCTACAAATTCGAGCGGTCGCTGTCTGCTATTCACAATCGGGGCCTTGAACTTTTTCGCACAAAGCCGCTGTTGATGCTGAAAGAAGCGGCAATCGGTTGCGGTGGTGTAATCCTTGGCCCCGGCGCACGCGGGTTGGAGAATTCTTTTATTCGACCGGAAAGAACCGCTCGTTGGTGGCCGCCGTTGTATGTGATTGGTATGATGGTATGGACAGCATTGGCAGTTTGGGGTGCATTCCGTCTTGGGCGACGAACTGTCCTTTTATCAAGTCTGTGCTTGTATTTCGTTCTGTTGGTGGGTGGGCCGGGAGGCGGAAGCCGGTTCCGCTTGCCGATAACACCCATGTTGGCAATTCTGGCGGTCGCCGCAGTGCCACGACAGAGAGAACCGACATGAGTCATGGAATTTTTATGACTGGCACCGACACCGGCGTTGGCAAAACTCACGTGACTGCGCTGATGCTTTCTGAATTGCGGCGGCGCGGCGTGAAAGCAGCGGCGTTTAAGCCGATCGCCTGCGGCGCGGGTGGACGGCGCGACGCGGAGATTTACGCCGAGTTGATGAACCGCGAGCAGCCGCTGGATGCGCTGAATCCCATTTATCTGCGTCGTCCGCTTGCGCCGAGCGTCGTGGCGAGACTCGAAGGCAAGCGGATTGATCTGCGAAAAGTGTTCGCTAGCTACAAATTGCTGGTTGCGCGCTACGACGTGGTGCTCATCGAGGGTGCGGGCGGTTTGCTCGTACCGATCAAACACAACTACTTCGTCGCCGATCTCGCTCGTGATCTCGGACTGCCGGTGTTGATTGTCGCACGGCTCGGCTTGGGCACAATTAACCACACGCTGCTTACCGTGCGCCAAGCACGGGCGATGGGTTTGCATGTCTGCGGCATTGTGCTCAACGACATAGTCGGCGGGAAACACGGCCCAGCCGAGAAGACGAATATCGTGGAGATTCCAAAACTGTGCGGCGGGCCGCTACTAGGTGTTGTGCCGCACGGGAAGCGCGGTGCGGCGAAGGCGGCACGAGAGATTTGCCGGAAGTTGGGCCTGCTGCGCTAACGAGGCTCCGCTGCCGCTGTCGCCTATGAACGCACCCCGCAGGAGTGATCTACTGCGGTTTCAACTTGCAGCCACAATGTTTGCATACCCGTGCCTCTTTGCGAACCAACTCTGCGCAGTCAGGGCACTGGAGATGCGTTTCGGGAGTGGCTTGAGGCGGCAAAATGAATAGGGCAATCAGCGCAAACACACTGAACAGCAAACCGAGAATGAGCCATTGCCATTTACTGCGACCACGGGCCGGTGCGGTTTCTGCCGTGAGAGCCGCGATACCTAGCCAGACAAAAACCACAACAAAAATCATGTATTACCCCTCACTTCCCCACGCTGAATGGTTGGGACTTCTCATTCCGAACCCGTTCCCTGTGGATGGGAGACTATGCCGCAGCTTTTCACGTGTCAACTTGATTACACCGCTCACAGTCCGCCGCTACAGTTCTTCCGTCATGCAGACGTTTTCTAACGAGCCGAGGCGTTCGACGGTGGCGACGACCTTGTCGCCGGGCTTGAGGAGGACGGGCAGTTTGCGGAAAATGCCGACACCGGGCGGTGTGCCGGTGCTGATGATATCGCCGGGCGTGAGCGTGATGGTTTGCGAGAGGAATGCGACGAGCGCGGCAACACCGAAAACCATCTGGTTGGTGTTCGACGACTGCATGACCTGATCATTGAGACGCAGTTCGAGCGCGAGTTTGCCGGGATCCGGTACTTTATCACGCGTGACGAGCGCAGGACCGCAGGGGGCGAAGGTGTCGCAACTTTTACCGCGCGTCCACTGGCCATCGCCGAATTGGATGTCGCGCGCCGAGATGTCATTGAACACCATGTAACCTGCGACATGTTCCAGCGCGTCCTTTTCGGAAATGTGCTTGCCGCGTTTGCCTATGACGAACGCAAGTTCGACCTCATAGTCCACTTGCGACGAGGCGCGCGGGAGCACGATGGGATCGTGCGGACCGGTCAGTGACGTGACAAACTTCGTGAATATGATCGGGCGGTCGGGTAGGGGAACACCTTGTTCTGCGCAATGGTCTTTGTAGTTCTGGCCGATGCAGATGATTTTGTCGGGGTCGGGCACCGGCGGGCCAAGGTGGACGCTGTCGAGCGAGCTGGCCCATGCGACATTAGGCGTGTTGGCTAGAAATTCGCCGGCTCGTTCCCGTAATTGCTCCACAAGCCGCAGGCAAGACGGCCGTTTGGCGAGAATGCCTCGCACGGTCGCGGGCAGGTCGCGATGCAGCAAAGCGACTCCGCCACGATGCGCATCCACCACATGGTCACCAACGATCAAGCCGGCCCGTAGCGGACTGTTGCCGGTGTTGAAGCTGACGAGTTGCATAGGTCTGGACTGTTTGTAGCAGAGAGTAGTTGTTGTTCAGTCCGTTCGCAATCATGTCATTGGGACGGCGGTTGAAGGCGGAGGATATAATGCACAAAATCGCTTTCCCACTGGGAGCTGTCCCGTCCGAACCGTCGCTGAAAGCTGGCGATACTGTCTTGGTTGAACTTCAGGTCTTGAAGATAGTGACGAAACCGGCTGTTGCTGTAACTCGATCCATCGCGGGTCATTAAATAATAGACCAATGCCCAACTCATGGGGTAGGTGACCCGCGCGTTGGCGTAAAACGTCGTCCGATCCATCTGAAGTAGCTCGGAAACCGAGAGAGCTCGCCCGGTGCGACACAGATCCTGCGCGACTCGCAACTTTGACTGGCTGACCAACCCCGTATGCAGACGGCCGTAGGCGATGTAGCTCGTTTCGAAATACTGCGCCATGCCTTCGTTGAGCCACACCGGCACCTCCAAACCAAGCTCGTAACCGAGAAACTGGTGGAACCCCTCATGCGCCAAGACCTGCCAGAGATTGTCATGCTCATGGGTGACCAACTCGTAAAACGTGTTGCCATCCTCGTCGGTATTGAGGTGGCAGTAACCCGCCAATCCGCCATGGACCAGCATGGCCGGCACAACGGCGTAAGCGCGGAAATCCTCGGCGTTGCTGAACACGATCACGCGGGCGCCGGCTTTGAGCGACCAGTTTGAAAAGTACCGCGAGTATTGCTGCAACATCTGGTTCATGAACCGGTTCACCTGCCAGGCCACGTCGCCGCTACTCTGCGCCACGACCTGATACTGCCCCGCGGTTGCGTTGAAAAAATCGACGATCGCCGGAGGGGCGTTCGTCTGGGCGCGCGCTACACTGGCGGTAACGAAGAGCAAGGCTGCTACGACGGTTCCTGCGTTCATTATTGTGATAATAACCCAATTAACCACCGACAGCAATCCGAGTCGGATTGGAGGGGCGAGGGTTTGCGGTTGCTTCGAATCTAAGGCGGCACCACGTGAAAGTCGCCCCGGTGCTTGATCGCTTGTGCCGGTGCGTTTCCACGTGAATGACGGGGTCTTGACCGATACCGTGGAGATCGATTGATCCACAAGAACACCACCTTCCCATCCACTTGACAGTTGCATTTTGGCACTGTAGTTGTTATTGTGATTGTTGGAAAGTAGTCGGCTTGCTGTCGAGTACGACAAATGGGCGGTGACGGTGAAAGAAAAAGAGGAAGTGCAAACTGACGCGAGCGGCGCGATGATAAACTCGGCCCTGTACCGTGAGTTCCTTGCCGAGCGCGAGGAGATTCTGCGTCATAAATGGCTGGAAAGCGAAAAGGCCGGCTACGACGTCGGCTTTGATCGCGCGTTGATCGATTGGATTCTGAAGCACCGAGCCAATTGGCGAAAGAACCGACAGAAACCGCAGGTTGTATCGTAAGTGGCGTTTGAGAAATTCGCCCCTTTGGGCTGATCCCGTGAGGCCAGCGGGAAGCCAAATGAACGACAGTCGTGGGTCTCGACTACATCAAAGATTCAAACGTCGAAATCACCCAGATCAACCTGAATGATAAGACGATCGAAGGGATGCGCCACAAAAAACATCGCGTGTTCGGCGTGCAGTACCATCCCGAAGCTTCACCCGGCCCGCACGACGCCGGATTCCTGTTCGACGAATTCCGCCGCATGATCGAATCGGTCATGTGATGCACGCCTAGTGTGCCGTTGCCACTTTGAGTTTGTCTTTTCGCTCCAATAGCTGTGGAATGATAAAGCAAGTTTGTGCTAATAACACTGTTATGCGTAAAGCGGAGCGTGACTGAATGCGGTGGTTGGACATCAAAGCTGTCAAACAGGAGATTCAGGCTGCTCCTGAACAGTGCTCCTTCAAGTACTTCTTGGGCATACTTGTTTCGTATTCGGCTTTCTATTATCTGCCATTGTTCAAGCCTGAAGCTAAGCCGAGCGTCCACGATTGGATTAGAGGCTTGATATATTTTGTCATCGCTGTAGCTGGCACGATATATTGTCATTGGGCAAACGGCGGTCATCGCGGCATGCATTTCTTGCAACGATTCTTCCCGGTTGCGTGGGTTATGGGTTGGCGCTATGGATTCCTCGAAGCCTTTATCTGGCTAGTCTGGTTGTTGGCGATTGTGCCATTCTTCTCTGTGGTGGGACTTGGAGATCAGAAGATCCTACAGCGGGTCGTTCTGACTGCATTGATGGCCATTTGTTTTGTGCTGATGTATTATCGTATTGGAGGTCACTTGCGTGATCTTGCCAATTCAGACAACACATAACAAATTGGCTCTCGTCTCCCTGAACTCGCGTTGACTTGTCCGAGACGCGGTTCTATAACGTCGGCATGGAACATCTCTGGGCGCCATGGCGAATTAAGTACGTCCTCGGAAAAAAGGAACCGGGCTGCTTTCTTTGTCGCAACCCACAGGAATCTGACGACGCGAAGAATCACATCCTCATCCGCGACCGCACCTGTTTCGCGTTGTTGAACGCTTACCCGTACAACGCCGGGCATTTGATGGTTGCGCCATACAAACACACGGGCGACCTTGACGATCTCGCCGAGCAGGAACTGGCGGACTTGATGACGTTGACGCGCCGCTGCAAACAATTGCTGACGCGCGCGATCAAGCCCGAGGGGTTTAATATCGGCCTGAATCTTGGCCGCGTGGCGGGCGCGGGCGTGGAAGACCACGTGCACATCCACATCGTCCCGCGCTGGAATGGCGACACGAATTACATGCCCGTTATCGGCGACGTGCGCGTGCTACCGCAGGCGCTGGATGAAATGTATGCCGAACTGAAACGGCACGCGGAGCAGTAAGCGAAGTCCGAGTCAAGGCGAACCAAATATTGCCAGGCATGGTGGAAACCGCAGACAACCCGGCGAAACTGACTGCCGCTGCTTTGGTGCGGCTGGTGCAGGGATTCTATGCGATTTTCTGGGGACTGATCCTAACTGCGGCAGTATCGGCTCATTTGTTGACGGGGTTACAACCGCATGGGTTCGACATCGGATTGCTGGCGCTCGGGCTGGTGGCCGTGTTGATCGGGTCGTGGCGACTGTGGCGGGTGCGGCTCGGCGGAGACGACGCGGACCGGCAACATGCCGCGTGGCGCGAGCGGACGGAGACGTTGATGGGCGCGGCGGTGGTGCTGGCATATTTCGCAGTGTTCTTTTGCGCATGGCGGCGTGTACCGCAGAACAACTTCCTGCTGGCCAACGCGCTGGCGTTTCTCGGCGCAGGCGTGGTCTACACGGTGCTGTTGAATTGTATCGTCGGTGCACTCGCGCCGGCGCTCGGTCGGCGCGATCTGGTGATGGAATCGAAGTGGTATGGCGCGGGCAGCATCGGGTTTTTGCTGCTACCGTTGATCGGCGTGCTCGTATACGCATTCTGGGCTGCCGCAGCGAAACATACCGGCGTCATATCCGAGATCATCCGGTTGGCGAATCAAACGAACATCGTGGTGGTGGTCGTAGTGTTGCTACCATTCTCGCTGACGTTGTCGCTCATTTTGACTACAAAGGATGCGATGCTGCAACGGTTGAGCGAGATGACCCCCACAACGCGCTGACCCGGTACACCGAGTTCCCAACTCACAAGAAAGTTCCCGCTTGATTTGCTTGCATGGCTGGCGCCGACTCCTTAGCCTCTGCGCGACATGCGCGTGGCATTGTTCATCCCGTGTTTTGTGGATCAGTTCTGCCCGCAGGTTGCCGTGGCGATGGTGACGGTGCTGCGGCGGCTCAAGGTCGAGGTTTACTACCCGACCGCGCAGACATGTTGTGGCCAGCCGGCGTTCAATGCCGGTTACTGGGACGAGGCGCGTGAACTAGCCAAGCGTTTCGGCAAAGTGTTCGCCGATGCCGACGCGATCGTATGCCCCTCGGGTTCGTGCACGGCGATGGTCAGAAATTATCATCCTGAACTTCTTGGCAAAGCGACACGGGTTACCGCCAATACATTTGAGCTCTCAGAGTTTCTGGTGAAAAAACTCGGTATTACCGACGTCGGTGCGCGGTTTCCCGCGAAGGTGACCTACCACGATGGCTGTCACGCGCTGCGCGAACTGCGGATCAAGGAAGAACCGCGCCGGTTGCTCCGTCACGTGCAGGGCTTGGAACTTGTTGAGATGGACAAGGCAGAGACCTGCTGCGGATTCGGCGGAATGTTCTCGGTGAAATTCCCGATGATTTCCTGCGCGATGGATGGGGTCAAGGTTGCCTCGATCCAGCGCACGGGCGCGGAGTGCGTCGTCAGCGCGGATCCCAGTTGTCTGATGCAAATCGATGGTTACGCCAGACGCCTCAAACTGCCGATCAAGACGGTCTCGCTTGCGGAGGTTCTGGCTGGAACATGACTGCGGCCCAACAATTTCGGCGCGCTGCGACCGCGAAAGTCGCGGACCCCAAGCATCGCGCAGTCCTTGAGAATAACATCGTTACTTACGATGCCGCGGTGGCGTTGGGCAAAACGCGGTACGCCGACTGGGAGAACGCCCGTTCGCGCGCCGCGCAAATCAAATGGGAAGCCGTTAATCACCTCGACCGTTACCTTGAGCAGTTCGAGCGCGCTGTCGGTGAAAACGGCGGCCGCGTTTTCTGGGCTGAGACGGCGGAGGACGCGCGACGTTACATCGTGGAGTTGGCGCAACGGCACGGCGTACAGAAGGTCGTTAAGTCGAAGTCTATGGCGACCGAAGAAATTCATCTCAATACCGCATTCGCGGCGGCGGGTATCGAGTCGATCGAGACCGACCTCGGCGAATTCATCTGCCAACTGCGCGGCGAACCGCCGTACCACATTATCACGCCGATCATGCATCTGACGAAATCGGATGTCGCCGCGTTGTTCCATGAAAGATTTGGCACGCCGCTCACGGCGACCGCAGAGGAATTGGCTTGCGTTGCTCGAGAGCAGTTGCGCAGGGTGTTTATCTCCGCCGACATGGGCGTTACGGGCGCAAATTTCCTAGTGGCCGACACGGGTATGGTGGCGTTAAGCACCAATGAGGGCAATGGACGGCTGAGCGTGTCGCTGCCGCGGATTCATGTGGTGGTGGCGGGAATCGAGAAGGTGATCCCGCGCTTTGAAGATCTCGCGGTATTGTGGCCGGTGCTGGCGCAGATCGGCACTGGCCAGGCCGTCACCTCATACAACACGCTGGTCGGCGGCCCTCGACGCGGCAGCGAGCCCGATGGTCCCGGGGAGTTTCACGTGGTGCTACTCGACAACGGGCGAACATGCCTGCTGGCTGACGCCGAACAACGCGACGCACTCCACTGCATCCGCTGTGGCGCGTGCCTCAACGCCTGTCCTGTGTACAAAAACATCGGAGGACACGCTTACGGAACAACATATCAAGGCCCAATCGGCTCAGTCATTACGCCGCATCTGCGCGACGCCTGTGAATGGTCGCACCTGTCTTACGCCAGCAGCTTGTGTGGTGCGTGCACCGGGGCGTGTCCCGTGCGCATAGACATTCATCGTCATCTGCTACACAACCGCCGCAATGCAGTACAGCGCAAGTTCGACAATCCGTTCCAGCGGCTCGCGTTTAAAGCGTGGTTTTGGGCGATGCGGGACGCGACTTGCTACCGCGTCAGCGGCAAACTGGCGCGGCTCGCAATGCGGTTCGGCCTTGTGCAGCTTTTCCTGAAACCGTGGACGCAGTGCCGCAACTTGCCAGTGTCGCCGGCGCAGGACTTTCGCAGTCTTTGGTCGAAAATGGAGGGCACAGGTCCATCTGCGCCACCACCAGCCAACGTGAACCACGGTGCGGCTGGAGCCGCGCCCTCTAAACGATATTCATGAACCCTGCTCGAGAAAACATTCTCAGTCGCGTCCGCTCTGCGTTACGCGCGGAGACGCCGCGCCCGCCCGCGCCGACCGAGTCGCCAATCTGGCTGCCCGTTGGTGATGTCGAGACACGGTTCCGGACTGAATTCACCGCAGTGCGGGGCGATCTGCTCGATTCAGTACAGCAGTTACGCGAGTTCCTGAAGGCGTTCCCAAAGATTGCCATCGATGGCAGCGCGCTAGTGCGGCAATTGCTCGGCGACGGAACTGTAACGGCGCGGGATGCGGACATCGGCGTCACCGTCTGTGATTGTCTTGTGGCTCGGTCGGGTTCGATCATCGTAAGCGCGCGAGTGGCGGGCGGACGGGCTTTGTCGGTTTTGCCACCGGTGCATCTGGTGATCGCGCGGCGCGACCAGATCGTGCCGGATTTGGCAGCAGCGTTTATGCTGTTGCGGCAACGGTACGATGGCCACTGGCCGAGTTCGCTTTGCCTTATCAGTGGTCCCAGCCGCACGGCCGACATTGAGAAAATCCTTGTGATGGGCGCGCATGGCCCGAAGCAGGTGGCAGTCTATTTCGCTGGCTGATTGGCAAAGCTCTCGACCGTTTTCCCCGGGCTCCGCTCAAGAATAGGATCGAATACGATCATTCGAAGGCAGTCCCAGACCGAACTGTGGGGGCTGTGCCATTGGACACGACGTTCGCGGATGGCGCGGAAGATGGATGCCTGCGTCGGCGCTGCGTCCACGAGCGTGTAGTGGCGGCCAAACATCCAAAGGTTATGCGCATCGGAAGTGGCCACGACCGCTTTGCCGTGCTGCTCGGCGATGCGCACGCCACGTCGGTTCAGGTTCAACCACGGGAAATGGAGGTAGCTGTACTCCACGGCATCGAACAGATCCAGGTTCTGCTCGAAGTGACGGTGCAAGCTGTGCTTGAAGAAGTACGGGTGCGCGGCGATCACCAATAGATCGTCGCCCCGGTCTCGTCGGAAGGCGCGCAGGTCAGCCAGTGTGCGGAGCCGATCCAGTTCGCGCTGGGCGATGTTGTACAGCAGCACATCACCGTGGTCTGATCGCCACTCCACGCCACGGATGAGCAGCAACCCTTTTTGCCGGGCGTAATCGAACACGCGTTCATCCTCCAACACTTTGCCGTGAAGCGTGATCGCAATCGCGCCGTAGCCCAACTCGACGGCCTTGTCTATCAACGCCGTGGCCGGATACTTCAGCCCGTCCTCGGGGTCCTCGCCCGAGTGCATGTGCAAATCAATCTTGATCATTCGTAAACCTGCTTGATCGTCTCCGACCCGAGGAAAAATAGCAGCTTCTCCGCCAACGTAATCCCAGCCACCTGCTTCACGGCCGATTCGTACGCGCGCATCTGCCCGATATATCGTTTCACATCAACACGCGCGTCGGTTTTGTAATCAACGAGCGCCCACTTTCCTTTTTCGCAGAACAGCAGATCGATCTTGCCCTCCATCAACCCATCGTCTGTCATGAGCGAGAAGGGGATCTCTCGATAGACCTGCTCGGCTTCCTGTGCGCGCTTCAGCAACGCCGACTGCAACGCACGGCCCACCATCTGGGTGGCCCGTTTCTTGTCCGCTTCGCTCAACACCGAGCGCGTGATTGCATCGGTGTTCATCTGTTCGAGCGCTTCGTGAACAACGATGCCGAAATCCATTGCCCGTTCGCGCTCGACGCCGCTCGGTTCTTCCTCACTCGGCTCCATTTCGCCCGCAAGTTTCGACGGACTCACAAGCGCCAATGGTTCAGTCGCCCGCGCCAGCAGTTCCTTGTGTCCGTCCAACCAAGCCCGTCGCCGGGCGATCAGTTCCCCGGGAGCGCGACCAGTTTTGGGCGTGATCCCCGGTTCCGTCGAAGCGCCGACGGGACGCCGAACTTCAACGACCTCCACGAGCTCACTCTGCTTCGGTTGAAACCCTCGGAGCAACAAGTCGATCCGTTCACCCTTTTCGGCGAACCAAGGGATGATCAACCGTTGTTGGGCGCGCGTTGCGGCGACGTAAAGCAAACGAATCTCTTCAGCTTCTTCTCGCGCCATCTGGTGCTGATTCAATTCATCGAATCCGTTCGTCCGACAACCGCTGAATCGAAGTTCGATGCGCTCGTCATCGCGATGAACAAGAAGTTGATCATCTGAATCCGACGAGCCGCCACCCAAGTCGGGCAACACCACGATTGGGAACTGAAGACCCTTTGACTTGTGCATGGTAAGGATGCGCACGACGTCATCGGTCTCTTCGTTGGCAGGCGAGGGTTCCTCTTCGATGCTTCCTACGACTGTCTCGCGCAAATGCCGGACAAATGCACGTAGCGAGCGCACGCCCATAGCCTCCATTTGCCGGGCCAGATCAAGCGCCTTCAACAGATTGGCGACGCACTGGGCACCGTCGGGCTGGCTCATCATGAACGCCTCGCACACATGGGCCCGTGCCAGCACGTGTTCGACGTAGCCGGCCACGGAATAATCGTGCTGCACACGATGAAGTTCATCCAGCAATGCAAATGCCTTCTCGGCATTCGGCGCAGTGGTGTAGTTCAAGCCCGTGGTCTGCGATACGAGAAATACCTGCTCATCCGTCCAGCCGAATAATGGCGAGCGCAGGGCAGCCACGAGGTGCAGGTGGTCAGCGGGATTGCCGAGGCAACACAGCAGCGCGATCAACGTCTCAACTTCCTGCCGTTGATAGTAACCTTTGCCGCCGACAATGCGGAATGGGATGCCGTGCGCAACCAACGCGTTGGCGTACCATTCCAGTCCCGTGAAACTGCGGAACAACATCGCAGCATCCGACCAGCGCAACCGTTTCGCCCTCTGTTCCGCCGCCAGATAACGCGCAATCGCCTCAGCTTCGTCACCCCGCGTTTCGTCGGCGTGTTTCTTCTCGATCTTGCCCGGTCGGAGCAAGGTCACACGGGGTTCGTTTGTTTCCAGATGGGGCGCCGCGGCAAGCTCGATGTAGTCAGGCTGGTAATCGCCATCGGTGGAACGGACAATGAGCTTGCTGAATACGGCGTTGACCCAGTCCAAAATCGTTGAGGCGCTGCGGAAGTTCTGCTGGAACTGCAGCACCTTTCCGCGCCTCTCCACTTCGCGCCGCGTCGCCGCGTAGAGTTCGATGTCGGCACCACGAAAACTGTAAATGCTTTGCTTTGGATCGCCGACAATGAACAGCTTGCCGGGCCTCCCTTCGTCTAGCAGCGTGATGATCTCTGTTTGCACCGGATCGGTATCCTGAAACTCGTCCACGAGGATGAACTTGAAGCGAGATTGCAGTTCATGGCGCACCTCCACGTTGTCGCGTAGCATGTTGCGCGTCTTCAGGAGCAGGTCGTGGAAATCGAGCAATGCCGCGTCGTGCTTGCATCGTTGCAGGTGCTCGATAAATCCGCGCAACCATTGGGCCAGTTCCAGCAACAGATTGTGGCCAGCCGCTGCGGCGAATTTCGTCAACAGAGCCTGCAATTTCTTGACCGCCGCCTTGAATTCGTCGAAGTGTTCCTTCGCGTCGAAATCAGCCACGCGCTTCGGCTGTCTCAAATCCAATTCGCACAGCGCGGCAACCAGACGTTCCTCCGCCATCTGATCGGCCTGCGCAATCACATCCAGCATCGCCATCGCCTGTTGGTGGCAATTCTCCGTTTTCGCCATGCAATGATTCAGACAGCGAGAAACAACAGACGCCCCCACGCATAACTCGGCCAGTGTCCGTCGTAGATCGCACGGCAACGGCTTTGGCCATTGGGCGCGACTTAGAACGTCCCGGTGTTTGTTCAACAAACCGGCAAACGCAGGAAGCGCGCCCAGATTAAACTCACGGAGAATTGCGCGACGCAAGACTGGCGGATTCTCAGCAAGCTGATGCTCAAACCACTCGTCCCAGGCATCGTCAAACAACAGTTGCGCCTGCATGTTATCAGCCACGGTAAATTGCGGGTCCACCGCCGCTTCCACGGGCCGTTCCCGCAAAATCCACGCACAGAATGAATGGATTGTCGTTATGTGCGCCTGCTCGATATCGGAGAGCGCTTCGGGCATTTTCTTCTCTAATTCCTCGCGCAATCGCATCTTCAATTCGCCGGCGGCCTTTTCGGTGAACGTGATGGCAACCACCTCGTGCACACGCGCCTGTTTCGATGTGACGGCCGACACGACGCGCGCGACCAGCGACGTCGTTTTGCCCGTGCCAGCCGCGGCCTCGACAAAGAACGTGGTGTCAAGATCGCACGCCGCCGATTCGCGCGCTGTGAAGTCCACTGGTCTTGGCGCTTTCACGAAGCGTCCTCCTTGATTGCGCGGAATGCCGCCATGCGCGGGTCTTTGTTCTTGAACAGGTAAAGCTTGTGGATGCCGTTGCCGCAGATGGGGCGGAAATCGCACATGCGGCAGGGATCGTTCTTCATCGGCGCGCACTGCGCGAAGACGCCATCTCGCACCATGTCCGCGGCGGTCTGAAGCAATTGATTCAATTCAACCTGGCGACCTGTGAGCGCGTCGCGCGAAAAGCTCGCCGTGCGATAACCGCCCCGCAACGTGAAATACAGGTAGCTGGCCGACTCAACAATCTTGCCGGGAAACAGCTTCTCGGCGGCCAGGAGGTACAGCGCTAGTTGCAGTGCTCTGCCATGCGCGAGCTCATTGTCCTTCAACCCCTTCTTGAACCGGCCAGTTTTGTAATCTAGCACGCGCAGATGATTGCCGTCCGCGTCTTGGTCAATGCGATCGATTTTGCCGTGCAACCGAACCGGCGGCGCGACGGCGATATCACTGAACTCGCGCTCGAAATCCATTGGCGTCCAACGCGCGATGTCCGCTTGTTCCCGGCGCACCAAGGCGACGATCTCCTCGCGAACGATTTGTTTCCGGAGCTCCCAGATGACTGCGTAGCCCGTAACGCCGCTCTGTTCGAACTCGCGGAACCGCGCCTCCATGATGGCCGCCAAATCGGCTCCCGGCTGTTTACGGTAGTAGTCCTCCAGAATCTTGTGGTAGAGGGAACCTAGATCGGCGGCGTCAATCGTCAGCGCTGCTTCAGGTTCCTCCCAGGGTTCGGTGCGGAGCACGTGTTTCTGGAAATAATAGAAGGGGCAACGGAAGAAATCTTCCAACGACGTGGCACTGATGACAAGTTTTTCCAGCACGAACCGCTCGTGCAGAAGTTCCAATGCCTCGCGGCCCATAATCAAGCCGTCGTACGCTGTCAACTCGTTTTTCCGCCAGCGCGCGCGAGCGGCGGACAAGCCTGCTGGCAATAATGGAGAGATTTGGCTGAGGTATGTTTCGTCAGTCGTTTCGCAGAGCGCAGGCAGATCGAACTCACGGGTTTCGAGCGGCAGCGTTTCCACGCGTGCCGGCGAGAGCGGGATGTGTTGCGCTTGTTCTTCGAGCATCTTGAAGGTCTTCGCGCCGATGCGCTCCAATAGCAGGTACGATGGCACGCGCGGACGGGAGGTGACGGGTTCCATGCGCGGGTAACTCAACATGAGTCGGTCATGGGCGCAACCGGTGGCGAAGTCGAACAACAGACGTTCTTCGTCGTAACCACGCCGTTTGAGCGGAAGATTAAGACTGATCTTTTCGCGTTCGCCATCCAGAAGCAGAGGGTCTTCGGTGATGATGCGCGGAAAACTTTTCTCCACCATGCCCAACATAATCATCAGCGGCCACGACAAACCACGCGCACCCATCACATCGCTGATGAACACGCCGCCGCCCTGGAATTGGCTGTTGGGTTCGCGTTTGCCGTCGAGCGCACGCGTGCAGAAGTCGGCGAAAGTCTCGAATGCGATTGGCGACTTAAACTCGTCGAGTTCGCAAAGCGCTTGGATCGTTTTGCGGACCGGTTCGTGTTGGCCGCCAATCTTCTGCCACGCAGCGAGCACGACGTCGGCGAACTGTTGCCAGCTTGACTTTGCAGGAACAGCGTCGCACGCGGTGAAGAGTGATTCGACGAATTGTCGGAGCGGAGTGTTTTCACGGCAGCGCGCACGCCATTGCGATTTACCTCCGACGATGCCGAGTCGAACAGATTCTGCGTCCCAGCCCCGCGCCGAGCGGGCCTGGCGTGCTGGATGCACGAGGTAACATGCCAGCTCCATGACGGCGGCGCGGCTGTAGTCGCTGCGGATTACCTCCAAGAGGAGGCGGAGCCGTTTCGCATCGATATGTTCGCCGATGGGGCGGCCGCCCCGGAAATAGGTCGGGATGCCGAGATGATGGAACGTGTCGCGGAATAGCGCGTCGTATTGTTCGCGGCTGCGGCAAAGGATGGCGACGTCGTTGAATGTGTTGTCGGGATGTTCGCGGAGGTACGCGAGCACGGCGCGCGCCGCTTCACGGACTTCAGCGGCTTCGCCGGGCGCGGAAATGACCGAAGGGCGAAGGGAGAAGGAAGCAGCGCGAGAGGCTACAACCGAATAGCCCAGCGATTGGAACCAGTCGAGAAGCGGCTGTGCGTACGCGGCACTGTGTTCGGTCCACGGAAAAAATACGGCATCTGGTGCGAGACGGCGAACGAAGCATTTCTGCGCAGCGTTGAGGTCGTAGAAACCGTAGAGCAAGATGGGCGACTGGAGATCGGGGATTTGAGCTTTTTGAAAGAGGTCGGCTTCAGTGACGTAATCATGCTCGCAGAGCCATTCGCAAAAGGCGCTGTAGGCGGCAGAAAGTTCTTTGAGTTTCTTTGTCTTGGCTGCGCGCTGAAAGGTGCCCGGTTCGATGGCAGCTTCTTTGAGGTCGGTGAACGTTTCGAGTAGTGCGGTGTGGAACCCACAGGTTTCACGGACCGGTGAGAAGTAGCCGTCGCGCGTAATCACGTTGCGCACGATGCGGGCGCATAGGAGTTCAAGGCCGGGGAGAGGCGCGAGCTTGCTCGTCGGAGGCAATAGGTCGGAAAGAGTTTGGAAATGAATATTGATGTGAGGCACGAGTTTCCGGCGGAGATACAAGGCAAGGAGGTGTGTGGGGACAACTACGCGTAACGGCGCGAGCGGCCCATGCACTCGCTTGTGAGCGGCAACTGCTTGAGTAAGCGCAGGCTCCAAAACGGCTTGGAACGCGCCGCAATGGATCCGACGCGAGCTTTTGCATGGCGTTTGCGCGGAAAAGTTGTTAGTGGTAACCATAGCCGATGAGAGTTTTGCCTAATTATATCACACGGCAGGCGCTCGTCACTCTTGGTCTCACCGTGGGGGTGTTCACGTTTGTACTACTACTTGCGGGTTCGCTCAGGCGGCTCAGCGACTTGCTGGTGAGCCGGCACATCGGTTTGGGCGCGATCGTGCAGTTTTTACTGTTGGCAATGCCGAAGGTACTGATGTTTTCGTTGCCGATGGCTATGTTGGCGACAACATTGCTGGTGTTCGGGCGGATGAGCGCCGACAATGAAATCACGGCGATGCGCGCCAGTGGGATTAGTCTCTGGCAAGTGGCGGCACCGGTGTTGTTGCTGGGCAGCCTAGTCGCCGCACTGGGTCTGTACATCAGCATGACGTTGATGCCGCAGTGCCAGTTTCAGTTGAAGACGCTGCTGCTGCGAATCGGTCTGGAACGGCCGATGGCGTTGCTGGAAGAGAACACACCCATCAGGGATTTTCCCGGCTACATCATCTACCTTTCGCACAAAAAGGGAAACCTCATCGAGGATGTCATCATCCACGAACTCGGTGAGAACAACAACACGCTTTCCAGGTTTCACGCTCGACGTGGCGTCGTCACGGTGAAAGTCGCCGAACGCAAGGTGTTGCTCGATCTCTATGACGTCCGTGGCGACCTCCGCGACCGGGATGATCCGACCAATGCCAGCAGGATCCGCACCGGCGCCACCGCCATGCGTTATCCGGTGGAACTCGATCTCGGCAAGGCGCTCCGTAGCGTTGCGTCGGGCAAGACCTTGGGCGACCTGACGTTTTATGAACTACGGGATGAGATCGACCGGCTGCGCGCACAGGGTTCCTCCGCCGCCGCGGCGATCATGGAGGCGCACCAGCGCATCGCGTGGGCGGCGGCATGTTTTACGTTTACGATGCTCGGCATTCCGCTCGGTCTAAAGACCAGCCGTCGTGAGACCTCGGTCGGCATCGCCATCAGCCTGGGTCTGGCGATGGTCTTCTACTTTTTCCTTGTCCTAGCCAATGCGGTAAAAAACAATCCGATGTTTCATCCTGAAGCGATTCTTTGGTTCCCGAACGTTCTGTTTGAATTGCTCGGCATCTGGCTGCTCTGGCGCGCCTCGCGGAAGTAAGACTGGCGCAGTCGGCGGCGGGTCAGCGCGCCGACGCGGGTTCTGCCGACGATTTCGCCAGCCGCTCGATGATAGCGAGGGTCAACTTGGCCGAATTGCCGGCGGCGGCATGGACGAACTCCTGGAAATCCTTATTCGCCATGACATCGGCCTTGTCGCTGATGCAACGAATAACCAAGCACGAGACGTTCTGCTGCCAGCAGACCTGCGCGACGGCGGCGCCTTCCATCTCTACAGCGTCGGCACCGAAGTTTTTGCGCAACTCGGCGTTCTTCGTCTGTGACACTACGAACACGTCACCCGCTACGATCACGCCGCGCCGGACCCGCGGAAGGCGTTCACCTTGCGTGGTTGGAATCTTGTCCAAAGCCACCTCTTTGGCCGCCGCTTCCGCGACTGACAACAACTGCGCTGCGCCCGGGAAGAACTGCGGATTGGACTTGCCACTTGGATCCTTCGTGGCACCGGGTTTGTAGCCTTGGACAGTCACCACGCCGAAATCGTGTTGTGCCGTCTTCTCGCCGAGCACGATGTCGCCGAGGCCAAGTTCGGGATTGATGCCGCCGGCGACGCCCGTGAACAAGACTTCGGTCGGTTGGAAGTGATCCAGCAGCAACGTCGTGGTCATGGCGGCGTTGACCTTGCCGGACCCGCTGACGGCGAGCACGACTTTGCGTCCCTTCAGCGTGCCGGTGTAAACGGTAATGCCAAGCAGTTGTTGCGACTGCTTGCCCTGCAACTGCGCCTCCAGCAGTTGTACCTCGGCGGGTCTCGCGCCGAGGATCGCCGTCAGCGGCTCGCGGCGCGCCTCTTCTGCGCGAAGAGCCGGCGCAGCCAGCGCCACCGCTACCAGCGCGACTGCGAGAGTCATGCGAATCCGAATCGTTGTTCCGATGAGAACTTGGGTTGTGCGCATGGCACGGATTATCAGCGACGCGACCGCGATTGACAAGGTTTTGGTGGTGGGCGCGCGCGGCGTTGGTGCGAAAACAAGGCCATCAGTTCGGCGTGCCGAAGTAACTCTGCCGCGCGATGTCGAGCAGGTCGATGGCCAGATGCGGTGGTTCGCCCTTCAACCGGCGGATATCGACTACTGCAGGCTTGCATCGCAGCGCCGAGATTCCTAGATTGCCGCCATGAAACCAAGAAGCGTACTCATTTCGGCAATCGCCCTGTGCGCCAGTGGCGTGTTTACCATCGCCGCGATGGCCGAGCCAAACGCCGCCCAGAACCTGGCAATCATTGACGAGCGACTGAAACAACTGTCGCAGCAGATCGAAGCGCTGCAGTTTGATCAGCAACAGATGCAGAAGCAAATCGCCGACCTCCAAACACAGGTCGTTGAACTCCGCCGTGCCAACGGCGCGGTGCCGATCTCCGACCTGCAGGCGCTGGAGGCGAAGATCAAGGCCAGCGATGCCGCCCGCGAGAAAGACAAGCAAATCATCCTGGACGCGGTTGCCAAAGAGATCGCCGCGATCAGTGGTCGTGCCAGCGGCGGCAGCGCGACACCGCCACCGACCAGCGACGGCAGGGAATACGTCGTCCAGAAAGGCGACACGCTGACCTCCATCGCCAAGGCCAACGGCGTCACAATCGCCCAATTGAAGAAGGCCAATAACCTCACTAGCGACGCGTTGCAGACGGGCCAGAAGTTGATCGTTCCCAAGTGACGACCTGCTTTCTCAACTTGTCACCACGAGCTAAGGGGCTCCTCTCACACGTCAACTATGGCGCAGTGTGAGATTCTTCCCTCCGCGACTGCGGGTCAGAATGACAGGCCGGATTTTCCGTTGCCCCGGCGTTTGCGGCCGTTGCCGTTGGCGGCGCAGTCGAGTTTTTCCGTGTCCACTTTGAGCCAGACGGTGTCTTCGCCAAGGATGTTCTCCAATTCCTGCACGAGTGCGTCCGATGGCGCAACGGCAAAATGGTCGTGCGTTTCCATGAAGACCAGTTTGCCGTCGGGGTACATGAAACAAAAGAAAACCGGACAGCCGCCTTTGTGCTGCCGCAACACTGCCTGCACCTTTTCCAGCACTGATGCATGCGCCGTCTCCGCAGGGAGGCGAATGTGAACTGCCTTGGTGAATTGTTTAGGGACTTCGTCCAGCGGGATGACGTGGTCGGCGAAGACCTTGGGCTTATCTTCGCGCAGGCTCACGGTGCCACAAACGAATACGGCAGCGTCGGCTCGCAGGTTCATGGCGCACCGGCCATACGCATCGGGGAACACCAGCGTCTCAACTGCGCCATCGAGATCTTCCAATGTCATGATGGCCATTGCCCGGCCCTGTTTGGTGGTCTTGAGCTGCAACTTGCTGATGATGCCGCCGAGCCGGGTCGCCTGACCGTCCTGCAGTTTCGTAAGTTGGGCGGTGGAAACTAACTCATAACGGCGCAGGATGTCGGCGTACTTCGTCAACGGATGTCCCGTGACGTAGAAACCGAGCAGTTCCTTCTCGAACGCCAGCATTTCACTCTCGCTCCAATCCACTTCCGCAGGAGTTTTGGATGCAGGCCGTCGTACGTTGACGGGCGTAACTTCGAACAGCGCCGCCTGGCCGCGATCGCGGTCGCGTTGTGCGCTGGTGGCACGATTAATCTGGTACTCGACCTCAGCGAACAACTGTGGGCGCGGCTTCCCAAATGAGTCGCACGCGCCACATTTGGCGAGCGTTTCCAGCACCTTGCGATTAACGACGCGCAGGTCCACCCGTCCACAGAGATCGTCGAATGACTTGAATCGTCCGCCCGCGGCGCGTGCCTCGATGAGGTTCTGCACTGCGATCTCGCCGACGTTCTTGATCGCAGCCAAACCGAAACGAACCTTGCCCCCGCTCACCGTGAATCGCACGCCGCTCTCGTTTACATCTGGCGGCAGCACCTCGATGCCCATCCGTTTGCACTCGCCGACGAAAAGCTGGATCTTGTCGGTGTTGGCCAGTTCGTTAGAGAGCAATGCCGCCATGAACTCGACAGGATGGTTCGCCTTCAGCCACGCGGTCTGGTAGGCGACTACAGCGTAGGCGGCGCTGTGGGATTTGTTGAAACCGTACCCGGCGAACTTGGCGAGTGTATCGAAAATCTTCTCAGCCTTGGCGTGAGGGATCTTGTTTTTCTCGTGACAACCTTTGATAAAAATCTCGCGTTGTTTTTCCATTTCCTCGGGCTTCTTTTTGCCCATCGCACGCCGCAACAGATCGGCTGCGCCCAACGAGTAACCCGCAAGTACGTTGGTCGCCTGCATGACCTGTTCCTGATAGACAAACACGCCGAATGTCTCTTTCAGGATCGGTTCGAGCAACGGATGGTCGTACTCAACCTTTGTCTTGCCATGCTTGCGGTGCACATAATCATCGAGCATGTTCATCGGCCCGGGGCGGAACAGCGCGATTAGGGCGATGATCACATCGACGGAGTCCACACCGATGCGCCGGCACAGGTCGCGCATCCCTTGCGATTCAAGCTGGAATACGCCGATGGTGTTGGCTTTGTTCAGCAGGTCGAATGTCATCTTGTCGTCGAGCGGAATACGGCTGATATCAATCCGCTGACCCATGGTCTCTGCGATAAGATCGATGGTGCCCTTGATAACGGTAAGGGTCTTCAGGCCGAGGAAGTCCATCTTCAACAGGCCGAGCTCGCCGAGCGGGTTCATCGAGTACTGCGTGACGATTTCGTTCGAGTTCGTGCCCGTGGTCAAGGGAACGATGTTCGTCAGCGGCTCCGCGCCGATGACAACCCCCGCGGCGTGCGTCGAGGCATTGCGCACGAGGCCTTCCAGTGTGAACCCATAGTCGATGATCCGCCGCGTGGTGTCCTCGGTCTGGTAAGCGGCCTTCAGTTCCGGCGAGATGTCCAACGTTTTCTTCAGAGTCATCCCGATGTCGGGTGGAATCATCTTCGCGATGCGGTCGCCTTCGGCGTACGGCAGGCCGAGCACGCGGCCCACGTCGCGCACGACCATTTTCGCGCCGAGCGTGCCGAACGTGATGATCTGCGCGACGCATTTCTCGCCGTACTTCTTGCGCACGTAATCGATGACCTCTGGGCGGCGGTTGTAGCAGAAGTCCATGTCGATGTCGGGCGGCGATATGCGATCTGGATTCAGGAACCGCTCGAACAGCAGTTGATAACGCAACGGATCGATGTCTGTGATCTTCAAGACGTACGCCACCACGCTGCCTGCTGCGCTGCCGCGGCCCGGGCCGACGGGGATGCTCCGGCTCTTCGCAAAGTGGACGAAATCCCAGACGATGAGGAAATAGCTCACGAACCCCGTCTTCTCGATCACTTTCAATTCATACTCAACGCGTTCTATAATTGCCTTCTCGCCTGTGTTCTTCGGCGCTTTCCAGTCTATGCCGTACCGCTCTTGCAGTCCCTCCTCACACAGTTGTCGCAGATACTTCTCGCGTGTGATCCCTTCGGGTGGGTGATAGACGGGAAATCGCAGTTTGCCGAATTCCAGCAACAAATTGCATTTCTCGGCGACAACCAGCGTGTTGTTGAGTGCCTCGGGCAGCTCGGCGAACAGCGCGTGCATTTCCTCGGGCGTCCGCAGATAAAACTGGTCGCTCGGGTAACGCATCCGTTTCTCGTCGGCGAGCATTGATTGCGTCTGCAGACAGATCAACACGTCGTGCGCTGCATGGTGTGCGCGCTCCACGTAATGTACGTCGTTCGTAGCTGCCAGTGGTATTTGGAACTCGCGCGCCAACTCGATAAGCGTGCGATTGACCGTGCGCTGCATTTCCACGCCATGATCCTGCAATTCGATATAAAAATCTCCCGGTGCGAAGATCTGCCGGTACTCGTCGAGCGCCGTCTTGGCCTGCGCGAGTTGGCCGTCGGCGATTTTTGCCGGCACCTCGCCTTTCAAACACGAGGTCATACCGATCAACCCCGCGGCGTGCTCGGCGAGAAGCGGCTTGTCAATCCGGGGCTTGTAATAGAATCCTTCGAGATGCGCTGCCGTGACCAATTTGATGAGGTTCTTGTAGCCGACATCATCCTTCGCCAGCAGAACAAGATGCGACGCGGCGTCGCGCGCATTGCCAGCCTTCTTGTCGAGGCGGCTGCCCGGCGCGACGTACACCTCGCAGCCGATAATCGGTTTGATCCCGTGTTCCTGCGCCGCGCGATAAAACTCGATCGCCCCGAACATGTTCCCATGATCTGTGATGGCGACGGCGGGCATTTTTGTCGCATGCGCCTTCTCCATCACGTCGCTGATGCGGCACGCGCCATCGAGCAGGCTGTACTCGGTGTGCAGATGTAGATGAACAAAATCAGAATGCTTCATGCGCTCGCTGCGGTTACTTTAGGATTCACTGACGCCGCAAGCAAGACTTACCGTGGCGAAATCACCCACGGCGGCGGTGTCAACGCGGCATCGCTCCGGTCGTATAGCGCGACGTAGAGCGTCCGCGAATCGTAAACGACACGGCGCAATGTGTGGCGCCTGTTCGTCCACTCCAATACGCGTTGGTGCAGGCCCGGTTGTTGGAAATCGGGATAGAGCACGAGCCAAATCCGCCGGAACGGCGCTGTATCCTTCGGCAACTGGCTGTTGCCGATGACGCGGAACAATCTGGGAAGATTTTCGGTTTCAACCAGCAACCCCTGTGTGACGCGGTCGCCGGCGTAGTACTGGAACGGCCGGTAGGAAAACCGTGACGAGTGAATCACGATGTCGCCGTGCCGAAGCTCTCCGGCGACCTGCGCGCTCACCTCGTGCAACGGCGATTTCACCCACCAGTTGTCGTTAAAGTAGTATCCTTGCAGTGCGAATAGGTTGAACGCCATCAGCGCGCACCCGCAGGCGGTTGCCAGTACGCGGTGCCGCGATGCATACAACCGCGCCATTCCCCAGCCAATCAACAGTGCGAATGCCGGTGCGATGTAAAGTATCACACGCGGCAGGAACAGGTTTTGCCCGAGTGATGCTAGGACCAGTAACACCAGCGGGACAAAAAACCACAGCGTCAGCAACAGCGCGTGCGGTCGAGCCTCCTTGTCGCGGAACAGGACCGGCAACGCCACCATCAGCAGCAGCAAACTGATTCCAATTGCCGGCCAGCGCGTGCCCGTATCGGTCAGATTCGAGCCGCTCAGCAACGCAAAGAATCTTACCGGCGTGTCCCACATCAGCGGTCTTATCCAGAAGCCACCAGTGCGTTCCATGACATGCGCGATTAGAAACGGCAGCCACGGAGCAAAAAGCAACGCGATACACGCTTGCGATAACAGCCACGCGCGCCTGCTGCCAGATTGTTTCCGCTGCGTCAGAAGAAAGTAAAGATTTTGGGCTGCCAATACCAGAAACGACGTGTATTGGGCGTACAAGCTCAGCGTGGTCGCCACGACGTACAACACCCACCACATTGGACGACGTCGCTCCCAAGCAATGACCATGAATAGAAACGACAGACAAACCAGCAGCGTCTGCAGTGCGTACATCCGTATTTCCTGTGAGTACCAGACATGCAGTGGACATAACGCAAGAAACAGCGCAGCCAACGACCCCATTATCCGTCCCGCAAGCGCATTGCCGATGGCAAACACCACCGCTACTGTGGCCACACCGAGTAAGATCGACAACCACCGCGCGCCGATTTCGCCCGGTGCCATGCGCGTCCAGAAGTGCAGAATGAAATTGAACAACGGCGGCAGGCGCTCGCTATCAGCCGCTGTAATGGCACCGCCGACATCGGCTCGGGCTATCAAGGTGGACAAGGCTTCATCAAACCAAAGGACCCGCTCACTGAGATGGAACACACGAATACCGGCCGCCAGCACCAACACCAACCCCAGCGCTGTTAACAATCTGCGTCTATCTGCATTCATCTGCGGGCACTCGAGTTCCAGCAGCAGTTTGTCCATGCGCGTTTTCACTGCTTCGTCCCTTTGGATAAGCGGTCCAAGGGCGACATGCGCTTGTGAGACCCGTAAGCATTGATGAGCAGTGGGAAACTTGAACCCTTGCACTTCTCGAACAGCAATGCCTTCCCACCATTCCGAGATTTCATCTCGCGGTCGGCAATCTCGGTGATCTCTAAAACGGGGTCGACCTCAACGGGAATCCATTTCGGTTCGCCCGCCGCCTCCAGTTTCTCCACAAACGCACGCAAGGATTCGTGCGCCATGAGGTCACTGATAACACAGTTGATTTGTAGCCGCGAAACTTTTCGCGGCGGATGCCAAGCTGTGAAAAGCAAGCCGCGAATAGGATTCGCGGCTACAAGTAACGAGTCTTGTCCACCGCGCCGGCCCGTCGGAACGCCTTTTGTCTTTCGGCGCATTTGTTACACGAACCACAGTGCCGGCCACGACGTGGAGCAAAACAAGAAAAACTAAGGCGCAGCGGCAGGTCGCGCCCACGACGGATGACTTGCTCCTTGGTCAAGCCGCGCAACGGAGCGACAACTCTGAGTCGGCAGCCAAGCGACCTGCCGGCCACGGCGGCGAACTGACGGAAGAACGACGACGTGGCGTCGGGGAACGGATTGCCCCGGAGTGAACCGATGGCGATGGTGCCGATGTTGTGCCGTGCGCAAAAGACAGCGACTTTGGACAGCAGAAGAAGATTGCGGCCTGGGAGACAGACCGCCAGATCAGGCGAAGTTTTACCGGGAACGCCTCGTCCGGTGATGCTCCAGTGGTTGCCGTACAAATCGCGCACGGGCAAATCCAGAACCGTGAGGGGTGAGTAGTGAGTGGTGAGTGACGAGGCAGCGAGTGCGCGAAGGAAACGGCGGAGGTGATGGAGCTCGGTTTCCTCCCAGATGAGACCTTGGCGGATAAAAACCGGACAAATGACTGGAGATCTTTCGCTGCGCTCAGGATGACAAGACCGGCCGCGCGCCAACTCGGCCAGCATCACACAACTGTCGAGCCCACCGCTGACGAGTGCACAAACAGAATCTCTCATATGGATTGGTTCACGCAGAGGCGCAAGGGGAACCGCCCAACTTGGTGGCTTTGCGACTTGGCGTGAGATTTCAGGTCGTTCCGCTTTGCCGTATTCCTTCCTTCCCTGCTTCGAGTTTGCCGCGGAGCTTTTGGACTTCAGCGCGCAGCGTTTCATCCAATTTCTCTGCGTCTTCAAACTTTTCCATGGCACGGGCGGCAACAATCTTCGGTTTCAAATCGAGTTCCACCTGGGCGAGCTTCGCGGTGTAGAGTTGGTCGAGTTCGGCGAGTTTTTTCTTCTGTTCGCCAGTGAGTTTGGGCGCGGACGATTTGCCGAGCCGTTCCATTGCCAGTTCGTATGCGGATTTAATTGCCATGATCTATTTCTGCTCTTGCTCTTGCTCGATTTTTACCTTCACTTCGTTGCCTTCAACGACGCATTCGAATCGTTCCACCTTGGCTGTTGGCACAACAGACGAGATGCCGGTCGCCACGTCGAACTGCCAACCGTGCCAGGGACAGGTGACGACGTTGCCCTCGAGCGTGCCTTCACCGAGCGGCCCGCCGCGGTGCGGGCAAGTGTTGTCGGTGGCGTAGAACGTGCCGCTGACGTTGAATAACGCCACTTCACGATCGCCGACGGTGACGGTCTTCCCCTCGCCGGGTTTGATGTCGGCCACCTTAGCTACGGGGATGAATTCGCTCATGGATGTCTGCTCGGTTTGCATGGAATAGTAGCCGAATTGTCCGCAAGCGTCCACCGTGAGATGGATGTGGGTTGCCGTGGCGGCCAAGTTCCCGTATCTTACCACTGGGCGCAGGCAAGCTGGTATGGACGACACCAACAAGAGATTGTTGAACCTCCTGCAAACCGAGGTGCCAATCGTGCCACGACCCTGGGTCGAGGTCGGCGAACGGATCGGCGGTATCAGCGAGGCGGAGGTGATGGAACGCGTGCAGGCGTTGAAGACTGCCAAGATCATCCGCCAGATCAGCGCCATTTTCGACACGCGCGCGCTCGGCTACGAATCGTCGTTGGTGGCGGCGCAGCATGACACCACCCGCGTGGATTCTGCCGCCGCGATCGTCAACAAACACCCCGGCGTCTCGCACAATTACCAGCGCAACCACGCGTTCAATCTCTGGTACACCATCGCGGTCAGCCCCGACTCGCGGCTCGGTTTGGCGCGGACGGTACAGGTTCTCCACGAAACAAGCGGCGCGCGCAGAACGCGGTTGCTGCCGACACTCCACTTGTTCAAGATTAGCGTGGCGTTTGACATCGAAGGCGGCGCGCCTGCTGGCGGATGTGGCGAAGGCCGGTTCAGCGAACAGCAACGCAGTCCCACAGTCGCGGGATCGTTGACCGAATTGGAGAAGCAATTCGTCCGCGAGATGCAATGCGACCGCGCCATCGAGCCGGAGCCGTTTGCCCCCATCGCCGCACGACTCGGGTTGAGCATTGGGCAGCTACGCGAGATGAGCGATGCGATGCACACGGCAGGTCGCTTGCGCCGCGTCAGCGCCGTGTTGCGGCACCGCGAGATTGGGTTCACCGCCAACGCCATGGGCGTCTGGGTTGTACCCGGCACCGATGCCGAGATTCTGGCTGCAGGCGAGAAGATGGCCGGTTTTCGCGCGGTAACGCACTGCTATCGGCGTCCGACTTATCCCGACTGGCCGTACAACCTGTTTACGATGGTTCACGGCCGGACACCGGCGGAGTGCGAAACCGTGTTGGCCGAGATTTCCCGCGCCACTGGCATCACCGACTACGCCGCGCTCTACTCAACCAAGGAGTACAAGAAAACCCGGGTGGAATATTTCACTCGTGCCGAGTCTGAATGGGAGGCGCGCCATCTCGCTGCCGGCACACCGAAAAACATGGTCGGGTAGTCAGATCTCATTGTCGGCTCGGCGAAGTTTCCAATGCCCCAGGCGTTTCTCGCTTGCTCGTCGTGCGATGACTCTGGTATTGGTGCTCCCCGCATGGGTACTTGCCCCTTGCTCTGTCGGTGATGAAGCCGACGGAAAACCAATCATTCTGCAGGAGGATTCATGAGGTATTTGATTGCCCTCGGATTAGTTGTGCTCACAGCTGGTTGTGCCCCTACAACTGTGACCAGAAGAGTCGTTACGACCACTCACGCTGACGGCTCTAAAGAAACTGTTGATACAAAGGAGATAGTCCAGCATCTCGATGAGATGAAGCCCCAAGCTATTGGGGATGTACTGGACATGCCGTAATTGACGAGTGAATAGGGGTTACAGCCTTCTTCGAGACGGCTGAAATTTATGTGGAGGTCGTCGTCAAACCGACCTCCACTTTCCTTTGCATTCTCACTGGCCCGCAGCGGTCGCATCCGTCTTGAGTGTGGCAACAATATAGGTCAGCAGGATTCCGGCGACATCGGAGTGCATGGCGGTGTTTGCGCTGAACGCAAAATCTGATCCCAAGTCTCCGGCAACTCAAGCCTTGAAAAGCATCCCCTTCAGTCTTCTACGTCCTGTTGTGGATTTACAGAACTTCTCTTTTCGCCTTGCCTCAAGCAATGTTGCAAACGATTCCGTGTGAATAATTTTATAAGGACGATATGGACGCGACGATTTTACTCGACCGGCATTGTGTTCTTCTAAACGCTTATCAACATCGTCGGAAACACCGGTATATGTCCTCATTTTCGTTTCATTCAGAAGAATATAAACGTGATACATATTTTCTATATGGCGGACCCGTCAAAAATGCTTCGGGGTTTTTTTACGAGGTCTCGCCAGAATTTTTGCTCTGAAAAATTCTGGCGGAGAGGGAGGGATTCGAACCCTCGAGGGGCACTAGGCCCCTACTGGTTTTCGAGACCAGCCCGTTCAACCGCTCTGGCACCTCTCCGAAAAGCCAGCGATCCGCAGTAACTTAGCGGCACGGGGCGGTGTTGTCGAGTCCGGAAGCGGTAGATCTCTGCGGAACTGCTCGTGCAACAAATCCGCTGCGAACACGAGAAGTTTGACGCCGGGCATCTGCTTATAGTAACGTGCGCGCCAATTTGGAGGAACCAAACCGTGACAACACCGACTCGTTTTACGCTGTCTCAAGCCGATATACCCACCCACTGGTACAACATCCTCGCCGACCTGCCCCAACCATTGCCGCCACCTCTGCATCCCGGCACGAAACAGCCGATCAAGCTGGAGGAGATGACCGCAATTTTCCCGGAGAACCTGGTGATGCAGGAGATGAGCCCGGAACGTTGGGTGGAAATCCCGGGGCCGGTTCGAGAGATTTATGCGTTGTGGCGGCCCTCGCCGCTGCTGCGCGCAGTGCGGCTGGAGAAGGCATTGCAGACGCCGGCGCACATCTACTACAAGTATGAAGGCAACAGTCCCGCCGGGAGCCACAAGCCCAATACTGCCGTTGCGCAGGCTTATTACAATAAAGTGGCGGGGACGAAGCGGCTGGCAACCGAAACGGGCGCCGGGCAGTGGGGCTCGGCGCTGGCGATGGCGTGCAAGTTATTCGGAATTGAGTGCCGCGTCTACATGGTTAAGGTCAGCTTCACGCAGAAGCCCTATCGCAAACTGCTGATGCAGACGTGGGGCGCGTCGGTTTTCCCGAGCCCGAGCGATCAGACCGAATTCGGCCGCAAGATGCTCAAGGAACAACCCAATTGTCCCGGCAGTCTTGGCATCGCCATCAGCGAAGCGATTGAGGACACCGTCAAACATCCCGGCACGAAGTATTCACTCGGCAGCGTGCTCAACCACGTTTGCATGCACCAGACCATCATCGGCCAGGAATCCATCAAACAGATGGAATTGGCTGGCGAAGAACCTGATGTCGTCATCGGCTGCGTTGGCGGTGGCAGTAATTTCGCCGGCTTGGCGTTTCCATTCGTCCGTAAGAAAATCGTCGACAAAAAGAAAATGCGGATCGTGGCCGTCGAGCCGTCGGTGTGCGCATCGTTGACCAAGGGCGAACTACGTTACGATTTCGGCGACACGGCGATGATGACGCCGCTGCTCTGGATGTACACGCTCGGACACGATTTCATTCCGCCGGAGATCCACGCAGGCGGATTGCGTTACCATGGCATGGCGCCGTTGGTCAGCCACCTGTTCAAACTCGGTTTGATCGATGCGGTGTCCTACGGCCAACCGAAGGTTTTCGAGGCAGCGATGCTGTTCGCGCAGAACGAAGGCGTGGTGCCCGCACCCGAAGCAGCACATGCCATCCGCGCGGCAATCGACGAAGCCATCAAGGCGCGCGAGGAAGGCAAGAAACGGGTCATCCTTTTCAACCTCTCCGGCCACGGCTTGCTCGACCTGCCTTCTTACGACGCGTATCTGTCGGGCAAACTGCGGGATTGAGCAAGACCCGCCGCGAATACACTGCCGTTGGCTAATCCAGCCCGACAGGCCGGCGAAGTTCCTTCTTGGCGGCGTGATGGGATTTGTCGGCGAGCATCCGCTGTTTGGCGCGGCGGCTGCGCCGGCGTTTCTGACGCCGGATCTTCTCGATGCGCGCTTGTTCGGCGGCGATGAAACCTCTTTGGAGTCTTTCGATCTTGTCGAGCAGGAGCCGGCGAGCGAGGAAGCGGTTCAACGCCTGGTGACGCGTGGTTTGACATTTGACCTGCAGCCCCGTCGGCCGATGCAGAAGCATGACGCAGGAAGCGCTCTTGTTTACCTTCTGTCCGCCGTGACCGCCCGAGCGAACGAATGTCTCCTCAATGTCGGTCTCACGAACGCCGAGGGCAACCATCCGCTGCACCAGTTGCGCTTCCTTGTCGGGCGTAACGGGGAACGCAGTCATGCGGGCAGGGTAACGAGTACGAAACAGAAAAGCAACGGCGCGGCTCAACCTGCTAGCGGCCTTCCTCTTTCCGTCTTCGGTCCTCCGTCTTCTGTGGTTGCGGCTCCGCCGTGTTATGCTAGGGTGCGCTTGTTGTGCCGACAAAAACCTCCATCAAATCGTTATTCCGCGAGGAACTGACGGCGAAACTGGCCAAGCTGGACGAACCGGCGTATCGAGCCGACCAGGTCCTGCAGTGGGTGTACCAGAAACGGGCCGATTCGTTCGACCAGATGACGAATTTGCCAGCGGCGTTGCGACAGAAACTGGCCGCGAGCTTTGAGCTGAACGCTGTCCACTCGCTCAGGACCCGCCACGCCTCAGACACAACGGAGAAATTCCTGTTTCAGCTGCACGACCATGCGCTGATCGAGGCTGTGCTGATTCCCGCCACGCCCGGGCTGACCAGCAAGAGCGACCGCCACACCGTTTGTGTCTCAACTCAGGTGGGTTGTGCGTTCGGCTGCAAATTCTGTGCGAGCGGTCTCCATGGCCTGAAACGTAATCTCAACGCCGCCGAAATCGTGGATCAAGTTGTCGCCGTTTGCCGGATCACCAATCAACGAGTCACCAATCTCGTTATCATGGGCATGGGCGAACCGCTGGCCAACTACGACAGCCTGATGCGCGCCTTGAAGATTCTCAATGCCCCGTGGGCACTCGGCATCGGCGCCCGCAAGATCACTGTCTCCACTGCCGGCGTCGTCCCCGGCATCCAACAGCTTGCCGACGAGCCGATGCAGATTCGCCTCGCAGTATCTCTTCACGGCGCCACCGACGAGGTCCGCAACCGTATCATGCCGATCAACCGGAAATACCCGCTCGAAGAACTGCTGGCAGCGTGCGAGTACTATTGTCAGACCAAGGAGCGGATGCTGACCTTCGAGTACATCCTCATCGACGGCGTCAACGATACACTCGAACAGGCGCACAAGCTCGGCATGATGGCGCGCCGGCTTCATGCGAAGGTGAATCTGATTCCCTATAACCCCGTTAAAGGTCTGCCATGGAAACGCCCTGACCGCGACCGCTGCAAAATGTTCCAGCACACGCTAAAATCGCATGGCATCGCGCCCACGTTGCGTACCGAAAAGGGCACCGACATCAACGCCGCCTGTGGCCAGTTGCGCTTCCAACACGAGAGGGAAGCTTGATACTGCGATGTTAATGCAGAAGCCCTACGAGTTCTTCGATCACACCGCCGACATTGGTGTCCATATCTACGGGACGACGTTGCCGGAGTTGTTCACCAATGCCGCGCAGGCGATGTATGAGGTGCTAGGGTCGTTGGCGAAGGGAGAAGAGCGAAGAGAGAAGAGCGTGAGGATTGACGCCCCGACTCTCGAAGATTTATTGCACGACTGGTTGATGGAGTTACTGTACGATTTTGCCGCGAACCAGGTCTTGTACGACCGATTGGACATCACCGAGGTGATACCGCGGCGCGTCGTAGCTACCGCAATGGGTGGCGTGGTTGATTACGCTCGGTCGGAACCGCGCGAGGAGATCAAGGGAGTGACTTACCATCAGTTGCGCGTAGAGCAAATTGCGAACGGCAGCTGGCAGGCCACTGTCATTTTTGACGTGTAGGTTGTGACGGCATCGCCGCGGCGACGGAGATCCTGCGTTTGCATGCCTGACAACTGCGGGTGTTTTTAGTTGGCATTGTCCCCCGTGCCGTTACAATCAGGCTCCTTTGCACATGGCATTCGAGAATCATCATCAGCAACTGAAAGACTTGCTCGCTCGCGGCGAATGGGAGAACGCCCAGACACTGTGGCTCGACTTGGCGGAGAAACTCGCTGATCAACCCGAGTTCCTGCTGCTGTTGGTCAATGAGTTCGCCGTGGCGGGTCAGGCAGCCATGGCAGCAGAACTGGCGTCGTTGATCGCCCCGAACCTGAAAGCGGCCGGCAAGCCGCGCGAGTGGCTGTTCGCGCTGAAACTTCAGGCATCTGTGAGACCGATGGACAAACCGCTCCGTGCTGAGTTGATCGAGGCTTATGAGCAGATTTGCGAAGGCGACGCGCGCTTGCGCACTATCCTTTCGGTGGCGAGCCTTGATGAACCGCGCACGCCGCTGCCTAATGCCCTCCGACGTGTTGACACGTTGCTGGCGCTGAACATCGGCGCGTTCTGCCACGCGAAAAGCTGGGGGTTTGGCCGCGTGAAAGCGTTCGATGCGACGCTGGGACGGCTCATAGTCTCCTTCCCGCATAATCCCGAGCACGCGCTCCAACTGGCGTATGCCGCCGATAACATCGTCCCTGTCAGCACCGACCACATCGAAGTCCGGAAGCTAACAGAGTTGGACGCCATCAAACAACTCTCAGCCACCGATCCGCTGGCTCTGCTGCGCGTGGTGTTGCTCAGCCACAACCGCGCCGCGTCCGCCGACCAGATCGAAAGCACGCTTAGCAGCTCGGTAATTCCCGCTGATAACTGGAAGAAGTGGTGGGAGAACGCTCGTAAGTTGCTGAAGAAAAACCCGCACTTCGATTTTCCGGCGAAAAAGAGCGATCCAATCGTGTTCCGTACCGCGCCAGTGTCGCAGCAAGACGAACTTTTGGTGGCATTGCGCGACGCGCGAGGTTTGTCCCAGAAAATCGCCGCGACGCGGCAACTGCTGAAGCTTGTGGATGAAATCGCGCATCCTGATCTCCTTATCCAAGAGTTCGAAGATGGTCTGCTCGAATCCATCAAGGCCACCAGAACGGGTCCACCCAGCGACCGGCTGGAGGCTGCAGTGTTGCTGGAGGAACTCCAAGCTCGCCAGACCGCGTCGGACAAAAGCGCCGGCGCACTGCTCACGGAACTTATCACCGCTGTCACAGACCTGCCCGCAACGTTGAACGAACTCAGTGCCGCATCGCTGAGACGGGCGGTGGCGACGCTCAAAACATCGCAGCCGCAGCGGCTCATCGAAGTGCTTAATCGATTGTCAGCACGAGTGCTTGTGGAGATCGCCGACCTGCTCACCGGCGAAGGCGCGCGCATCGAACAGCGTGTTCGTAATCATACAGCCAGCGCCGAATTGCTCTACTGGCTTTGCGAGACGATCACGACCGGTAAGACAACAACAGCTTTGCCGTGGTTGGAAACGTTGCCGCGACCTGCTGTGCTGCTCGCGGTGTTGGAGGCGGTCGGCGCCAGCGGCAAATCGGCCAGACGCCTACATAAACTGCTGCTCGACGACGAAACGCTGGTCACCGAACTGCTCGTGGGGGCCGACATCGACAACGTGCGCGACGTGGCACGCCGGATTCTTGGCAGTGCAACGTTCGAGGAACTCGATCGCCGCTCGCTCATGGCGCGGATCGTGAAGGAATACGATTTCGTTCAGGATTTGTTGGCGACAAAGTCCGTCAAGGAACAGCCATTGATTGTTTCGTGGGCCAGTTATCAACGACGCAAACAGGAACTGGATGATATTGCGCAGAAAAAGATCCCGCAGATCAGCAAGGAGATTGCGCTGGCGCGCAGCTACGGCGATCTAACCGAGAACTTTGAATATAAGGCCGCCAAAGACATGCAGAAGCTCCTTTTGCGCCAACGCGCCGAGCTGGAGATGATGCTCGCGCGCGCCCAAGGCACCGATTTCGCGAATGCAAAAACCGACACGGTCCAGATCGGCACGAGTGTCACCGTCGCTGACATGGCCACCGGCCAGCAATACACTCATCACATCCTCGGCGCATGGGACAGCGACCCCGCTCGCAACATCATCAGCTACCCCGCCGCACTGGCGCAGACTCTTTTAAATAAGAAGGTTGGAGATATTGTGGAGGCCGTCAGTGATACCGGCCCGCAAAAGTTGCGCATCGACCGGATCGAAAAAGTCCCCAACGATATTCTGCAGGCGCTGTAGCACAACTGGTGGCGCAAGCCTCCATGCTTGCGTTCCCGGGCAGGCCGCGACCGCCGAGCGAACCGCGCAAAGCCAACATGAAGTCGCGGGCTTGCACCTACAGACCCGGTTTCCTATCCTTTGTCTTATGGAAACTCTTTGGAAGATCAACTGCATGGAGAATAAATTCCCCGGCATGTGGCATCGATGGTATCGCCACCAGTGTGTCGCCGTAGGATGGCACAGCAAATGGGGGTACAAACTCAACGGTAAACTCGACGGTAAGCTAAGACACCGCGGCGGCTGGCAGAAAGCCCGTAAGATGCTTTCACGGATTAAAGTCGGCCACTATGTGATTGTAGCTTTGCAGGGAAATCGAGTCGGACGGCTTGGACAGGTCACCGATATATGCGTTGAGGATGGTCAGTGGGAACCCCTTGTACCGAGAAGCAAGCGTTTGCGTGACGGGGAAATGGGACGGCGGGTTTATGTGCGCTGGGATCTCGCCTGCGGCCCGGAAGACCGTGACCTCATAGTTCGCCTTCCGGAACGCTCACGCTTTACCACTGGTGAGCTTAGGCCAACGATCTCAGAGATTCGATCTCAATCCCTTGACCAGTTGCGAGCCACCATGAATGACGCAGCAAATTGGGTTGGCCTGCTGTCGCATTTCCGCCACGAGCAGGCGTTGTCTGAGTACATCGCGGCGTATCCACATCATCTTGAAGACGGATTGGTGCCGCATACAGATGCGAAAGTCCGAGAGAAGATTTTTTCTGATCGAACACGTCTCGACGTTTTATTGCTTGATCGGGAAGAGCGGCCGGTGATTGTTGAGTGCAAGCAGGGTGCGCCATATCGCAAGGATCTTACTCAACTTCGACACTACATGGCCCTCCTCAAAGAAGAAACAGGCCAGAAGCAAGTGCGAGGTATACTCGTGCATGGAGGAGCACGGAAGCTTCATCTTGATGTGCTCCAAGCTGCGAGGCAAGCGCCGCCAGTGGAGATTGTCCAATACAGCCTAAAGGTTGACTTCGCTAGCAGCGATCCAAGCGAAATGCCAACCTCGGGCAGAGATTGATGTAGAATCGGGCATCACGGCAAGCCTCGCGGCCGGCACCTGAACCGTTCAGCCTTGCTGTTCGGTTTTCTTGGCAGCTTGAGCTTCGGCGATGACTTTTGTGGCGATGTGCTGCGGCACCTGTTCGTAGTGCAAGAATTCCATTTCGAACGAGCCGCGGCCACCGGTCATCGAGCGCAGTTCGCTGGCGTACTTGAAGATTTCCGCCTGCGGCACCTGCGCGGTGATGGATTGCATGCCGTCGGCGGCGTCGACAGTGAGGATACGCCCGCGCCGGTGATTCAAGTCGCCGGTGGCGTCGCCCATGTACTGGTCGGGCACCGACACCGTGACCTTCATGATTGGTTCGAGCAGAACAGGTCGGGCCTTCTGCATCGCGTCTTTGAACGCATGCAGCCCGGCAATCTTGAAGCTGAGTTCGTTGGAATCCACGTCGTGATACGAACCGTCAAACACTGTGGCCTGCGCGTCCACTACGGGGAAACCCGCGACCACGCCTGCCAGCAGCGCTTCTTGGCAGCCCTTCTCGACGGCGGGGATGAAATTGCGCGGGATCGTGCCGCCGACGATCTCATCGACAAACTGGAAGCCCGCACCGTGTTCCATCGGCGCAAGACGGACGTAGGCTTCACCATACTGACCGCGTCCGCCGGATTGTTTCTTGTGTTTGTAGTGGCCTTCGGCACGCGCCGTGATCGTTTCCTTGTAGTCCACCTTCGGGGTGCTCAAGTCCACGTTGACGCCCAGCCGTCGTTTCATGTTATCTACAATGACGGCCAGATGCATGTCGCCCATGCCGGAGATGACCAACTGGTGTGTGTTCGGATTGCGCACACTGTGGAACGTCGGGTCTTCCTCTATCAACCGGTGCAGCGCTGTGCTGATTTTTTCCTCGTCCTTCTGCGTGTGCGGATGCACCGCGAAACTCATGCACGGGGTGGGGAACTTAATTGGCGGAAACTGCACGGGCCGCGCTGGATCGTACAGCGTGTCGTTGATGTGCGTGTCTTTAAGTTTCGCCAGCGCAACGATCTCGCCCGGACCCGCTTCGCCGACGATGCTCTGCGTCTTGCCCTGCAACCGTAGCAACTGCGGCACGCGCTCCTTGCCGCGTTTGGTGTTGAGTACTTCCATGTCGGCGCGCAACTTGCCTGACACCACCCGCACGAACGCCAGATGCCCGGCATACGAGTCCACTGTCACCTTGAATACGAATCCGCTGAACGGCGCATCAGCCTTCGGCGCCACTGCCTCGCCCTCCACGGGCTGCACAGCGCCGCGTTCCGCGGGGGACGGCAGCAGACTCAGTATGGCGTCCAGCAACTCCCGAACGCCGATCTCTTTCTCGGCGCTGCCGCACAAGATGGGCACAATCGCCGATTTCCCAACGCCGGCACGCGCGCCTGAAGCAATTTCTTCCGCCGTCAGCTTCTCGCCGCCAAGATATTTCTCAAGTAACCGGTCGTCTTGTTCCGCCGCAGCTTCCTGCACTGCGTCTTTTGCTCCCGGAAACTCAGCCGGCAGATCGGCATCCGCCGCTGAAAGGACATTGACCACCTTCGCGAAACCCGCTTCCTTGCCGATCGGCAAAACGAATGGCAAGCATTTCTTACCGAATATGCCCTGTACCTGTTCGACGATTTTAATAAAATCGCTGTTTTCCTTGTCGAGCCTGCTGACGAAAACCATGCGCGGCATTTGCAACTCGTCGAGCAGTTTCCAAAGCCGCCGCGTGCCGACTTCCACGCCGGTCACGCCGTCCACGACCACTATCGCCGCGTCAGCCGCGCGTATGGCCGCGAGCGTTTCGCCGTAGAAATCGGCATAGCCGGGTGTGTCGGAGAGAAAGACCGAATGGTTCTGCCACGAGCAGAACAACGGTTTGGCGTGAATAGTGATCTTGCGGGCGATTTCGTCCGGCAAATTATCCGCGGCGCTCGTGCCGTCGGCCACCCGGCCGTGTCGGTCATTCGCTTTGGCGAGGAAAAGGGCTGCGTCAATCAGCGAAGTCTTGCCGCTGGTGGCATGTCCCACCACAACCACTGTCCGTATTTTCGAGGTGTCTACCGCCATGAGAAAATCTCCTGTCCACCGCTTGGGCCCCGGAAGCCGTCCTCCCGACTTACGGCGTCGGAAGCGCGCGGCATTGTCCCAGAAAGTGAAGGTGAATCAAGTAAAAAGGCCGGTTTCCGAGCGGTTATTTCAGCGGTTATTTCTTGCTTGCCGGTTTGGATATTTTAGCGTAGACAATATCGCAGGTTTGCAAACCAATAACCATTATAGGAGGAATCGCATGAAGAAGTATCTAGTTCGTATGATCGCGGCGTTGAGCATTGTGGCCGTCGCGTTGACGTTCGCCAGTGTTGTTCGCGCCCAAGGAACAAACGCTCCACCAGCCAAGGTCAGGCATGATCGGCACGAGTTAACGGGTGGAATCACCGCCGTTGACGCCAAGGCCGGCACGTTGAGCATCAAGAAGGGCAAGGAAACCACGGATTTCCAGGTTTCGGCGAAATGCAAGGTCCTGTTGACTGGCAAGGAGAACCAAATCGTTGCGGATCTTAAAGTGGGCGACAAAGTCACAGTCACCTACACCGAAGAGGGCGGTGCCAAGGTTGCGCATCGGATTGCTTCACCAAAGCTAACGGCTACTACGGCTGCTCCAACTGCTCCGTAGGTTGGATCAAGCGCAATTCGGCGCGTTCGCACACGACAATTAAGACACGAAACGGGGAATCCGTTGCGATTCCCCGTTTGCTTTCTGATTTCATCACCGCGCCAAGTAGAGGGCAATATCCTGCTCGAAAGTTTCCAATTCCAGACGAAAATCGCGCGCTGCAGGTTGTGGATCCCCCACATTATCTTCAGCGATCATCAGCAACTGGTCGCGCGTGAATGGTGGATTCGGTAGCAGTTTTTCCATGACTGCAGCTTGCAGCCGCGCCATCGACAGTGGCAGGTGCAGCTTTGGCTTTCGCAGACCATGGAATGCCAATAACTTGTCATACAACTCATTCCAAGTGAAGGCTGCCGGGCCGCATAAGTCGTACGTCTTCCCCACGCTCGCATCGTTCTTGAGCGCACCGACCACTGCCTGCGCGACCGTAGCGACTGATATCGGTTGAATCTTTGCGTTGCCGTCGCCCAACACCGGCACGAATGGAAGATGCCGGATCACCCTCGCCAGTACATTGATCGCTTTGTCGCCCGGCCCATAGATCACCGACGGACGTAAGATCGTCCATGCCAACCCGCTCTGCCGCACATATTCTTCCGCCGCCCACTTGGTCTGGTGATACCGGCTCTGGGCGTTAGCGCGCGTCCCCAACGCGCTCATGTGCACATACCGGCAGATGCCCGCTTGTTTCGCTGCATCCACCACGGTCCGCGTTGCGTCAGTATGCACTCGCTCAAAAGTGTTTTGCCCGTGCTCAACGATGATGCCCACCAGATGAACGACTGCCTTCGCACCGGCGAATGCGCTTGCCAACGACCCTGCTTCAAACACATCGCCGCACACCAACTCCACTTCCTCTCGTTCACCCCATGCCCGCGTCCGTTTTGAGTCGCGGACAATCGCCTGCACCCGCAGTCCTTCGGCGCGCGCCTGACGAACCACTTCTGTGCCGACGAACCCCGTCGCGCCCGTGACGGTAATCAATGGCCCATCATTGCGGTGCCGCAGCCCGTTCATACTCGATCCGTCCCCCGATGATCGTCTTCTCCACCACGAATGATGGCGAGAACACCACGATATCGGCATCCCGCTGCGGCTCCAGGCTGCCCTTATGTCCGCCAAGACCGAGCGTCCGCGCGGGGTTCAGACTCGCCATCCGCACTGCGTCCACCAACGACACGCCGACCAATTTGACCATGTTTCGCACCAATTGGATCATTGTCGCCACGCTGCCGACAAGCGCCGACCCGTCCGTCTTCATCCCGACACCGTCCCGCACCACGCCGCGGGTCCCGCCCACGTTGAACTCCGCGCCCTCCGTCAATCCGGTGCCAGCGGTTGCATCTGTCACCAGACAGATTCGATCCACGCCTTTTGCCTTTACCGCCAGCCGCAGCAACTCCGGATGCACATGCCTGCCGTCCGCCACCAATTCTACCATCACGCGGTCGTCCGCCAGAAACGTCTCGAGCGCGCCCGGTAAGCGGAACGCGCCGACTTTCGCGGAAGCCGACATCGCATTGAACAGGTGCGTCGCTTGACATAATCCGCGGTCAATCGCAACGCGCGTCTGCTCCGAGTTCGCCGCGGTGTGCCCGCCGCTTGGTATAATCTCCCGCTCCAGTAACGCATCAATCAGTTCCAACGCGCCCGGTAACTCTGGTGCCAGCGTCATCTGCGTCACCACGCCCTCTCGCTCCAACCACCGTGTGTACTCTGTCGGGTCCGGCGTCCGGACAAACGCCGCGGGTTGTGCGCCGCATTTCTGCGCCGAAAGATACGGCCCCTCGATGTGCGCCCCAACAATCTGCGCGCCGCCGAAATTGTGGCCCATGGCCTGTTCAATGGCGTCCAGCGCCGCTGTGATCTTCTCGAGGGAATCCGTCATCGTCGCCGGCGTCATTGCCGTTGTCCCGCCTGTGACGTGAAACTTGGCAATCTGCGCCAGCGTCTCGACGCTGCCTTCCATCGCGTCGCGCCCCAGTGCCCCGTGGACATGTAAATCGACAAACCCTGGCGCCACGAATCCGCCTTCGACATTGATGACTTGGGCATCCTCCGGCCAGAGCACTTGCGAGGTGGGCGCGATCTGTTTGACTTTGCCTCCGTCAATGATGACGCAATGTTGCTCCAGAATCGTCCTTGGCCCGATCAGCCTCCCGTTTGTGATCACCATCACAGCCATAACAATATGACCTCGCCTTCAAGCTCAGACAAGTTAGGAATCGCCTGGCCAGTGCGTGCGTAATTGATATCCGCGCCTCGTCAACTGAATGGTCACCGCACCGGTCTCGTCGGTGCACAACAGTTTTACGCCGTGTTTCTTGAGCCGTCCGCGCAAAACCGGCTCAGGCTCGCGGTCATTTGGGCGCGCGTTGACCATTAGCACCACCACTTCGGGCCGGGCCGCCGCGAGAAATTCCGGACCGCAGCAGGACTCTTTCCCGTTTTGACCGCGCACGATCACCGCAGCCCGCACATCCGTGCCCGATTCCAATAACCGTCGCTCCACCGTCTCGCCCGTATCCGACATCAACAGCACCCGCGTCGGACCGACCTCGATCGCCAGCACAAGCGCATTGTCATCGCTTCGGGCGGAAACGGTTTCACGTGGCGGATGAAGCACCTTAACCCGCACGTGACTCCCTGCAGTCAGTGTGTCGCCAGACTGCAGTGTGCGTAATGGGATTCGGCGCTCGCTTATCGCTTTCTCCCATTGCCGTCCGTATTTTGACCGTGACGACGCAGCGGCATGCAGCGCTTGCGCAACCGGGATTTCGCTCAGCACAGCGCTTAGGCCTCCTGCGTGCGATTCGACGTCGCGGGTCAACACGATGGCACCAAGACGGTTCACGCCTTGCGCCCGCAAGAAAGGCGGCAACACCCGTGCGCCGTCCCAAGTCCCGCCGCCATCGATCAGCCAGTCATTCCGTTCGCCGGGCGCGTTCAGAAATATCGCCGGACCGTCGCTTAGGCTGAGTACAGTTAGTTCCACCGTGTCGCGGCAAAGACCCCCTACCGCTAACGCGCCACCCAACACCACGCCGGTGGCCAGCGTCACCAGGCGCCACCGCAACGGAATCAACCGACTCAGCAGCACCAATCCCAACCCATAGTACGCCACCGCCAACCACGTCGGCGGCGCCTGCACAAACCAGTGACCGAACGGTATCTCACTCAACCACTTCACACCGCGGGTCATGATTACCAGCAACAGGAGATTGGCATTGTTCAACGTCAACGTCAGCCACGGCCAAGCTGCGTGGGCCAAGGTTGCCATCAGACCCAGACTGATGATCGCCGTAAGTAGTGGGATCACCAACAGATTTGCCACGATGCTGACCGGTGTGAACAGGTGAAAATAGACCGCCAGCAGCGGGACCAACCCAAGCCACGCCGCCAGCGAGCAACTCAGAAGGCGGACGCCGTACCGTGCCGCGGATTCCGCAGCGCGACGCCACTTCGACACGAAACGGCGCGGCAGGAATGGGTCCGGGGCAACCCAGCGGTTCAGGCGCTCTTCAGTGCGCGGCATTAACACAACGATGGCAGCGACCACGGTAAACGAAAGGAGAAACCCGCCGTCGAAAAGCTGTGTCGGTTCCCAGATTAGAAGCACCAATGCTGCCGCAGCGAGATTGTTCAATCCGTTCGTTGGCCGCACCAACATCCAGCTCAACAACCACACGCTCGCCATCACTAGTGCGCGGACTGCTCCCGGATGCGCCCCCGTGGCAAACACATACAGCGCCAGCAACGGAATCCCTGCCAAGCCGCACCATCGCCGCGGAATCCGAACCAGCCGCAGAAAAACCAATAAGATCACCGTCACTAATCCGACGTGCAATCCATTAATTGCGAAGACATGGAACACGCCGGTCAGCTGGAAATCCTCAAATGTGTCCGGCGAGATGGCCTCGCGCTGGCCGATGATCATTCCCGCCAGCACGCCGGCCAACTTCGGTTCGTCCTCCAATCCGCAGTGCAGCGCCCGCTCGAACCGCTCCTGCATCCGCAGGGACAGGGCGATGAACGGATTCCCTTGATTACGCCCCGAAACGGTGCAGGCGTCGATCTTGCGGATCGTTGCCGTGAACGCGATGTTCCGCTGCCGCAAGTAGTTCGGCCAATCGAACGCGCCCGGGTTGCGTACCGGCGTCGGCACGCGCATCAACGCCGTGCATCCGATCTGGTCGCCGTATCGCAACGGCTCCACTGCCCCGGCGCCTCGGTCCTCAAGGAAGACGAGAACGCGCCCCTCGGCCCGAATCCAGTTCGTTGCGGGTTGGATGGCGGTTAATTGCAGCGTAAACCGCTGCCGGTCGCCTTGCGCTTTCTCCGCGTGGTTGGCGCTGCCCGCGAGATCGCTCACGATCAGACCACGGAGGCTGATGTTCTGGTCGTGCCACGCAACCAGTCGCGTTACGTAGTGTGGCGGGAAGACAGTCGTTGCCTGCCTATACGAGAACATCCCTGCGACCAACACAACTCCGAGCAGCACTGGCAGCGAACCGCGCGTCCGATATACTGTGAAAAACGCGAACAGCAGTCCGATCATGCCGCAACAAAGCCATTCCCAGCGTAAGGAGAGCAATGACTCCATCCAAATCCCTGAAGCGAACACCACCGCCAACCCCATGAGCGGTCGCTTCATACCCTTAATACGCGGAAATTCCCCACTCGAACTGCATTCCGAAAAGCGCGCGTGATAAAACGTTTTGCGCGGCGCACTGCTGTTGGAAGATCGTGGCCAAGCGCCAGATTAGCGGTGATCGCCGCGGAGAGAGTGCAGCCAGCGCCGTGCGCCCGGATGCCGTGCACGACTTGAGCGCTGAATTCATGCGTTACCCGACCATCACACAGGACGTCCACCACCTGATTCCGCGCGGGTAAGTGACCCCCTTTGACGAGAAATGGGACGCCAAACCGCTCCGACAGCGCCTGTGCCGCCGCGCGCAGATCCGCGAGCGTCCGAATCTCGCGTCCCCAAAGCACTGCGGCTTCCATACAATTGGGTGTTATCATGGCCGCCTGCGGGAACAAAAGACGTTGCAGAATGGCAACCGCATCTTTTTTCACGAGCGGCGCGCCGCTCGTGGCCACCATGACCGGATCCACAACGAGCTTTCGGAATTTGCGGCGGCGAAATCCGCTCGCGACCGCCTCGATAATAGCCGCGTCATACAACATGCCCGTTTTGGCTGCCGCCACGGGGAACGCCTCGAACACGCAATTCATCTGCGCCGCAACGATGCGCGTCGCGACCGGCTGTATGGCGCTCACGCATTGTGGGCTTTGTGCGGTGATGCAAGTGATGACGCTGACGCCGAACACGCCGTGGGCGCGAAAAGTTTTTAGGTCGGCCTGGATTCCCGCGCCGCCGCCGCTATCCGATCCGGCCACGGTCAACGCCACCGGTATTGATTGTCGCGCCTTCATGCCCATCCAAGAGCCGATACTATCCTGACGGATAGCGGAGGGAAAAACAAAAAACCAGGCAACGCCGTCCTTATAGCTTCGCCAGGACGCCACGGTTGACTTCGGTGACCTTATCGGGACCGCAGAGCAGTTCGACAAGTTTAAACGCGAACTCCATCGCTGTGCCCGCCGCCTGACTCGTCACAACGGAATCGTCCACCACGACGCGTTTGTCAGAGACTTTCGCTGTCGCTGCTGCGACTTCGGCGCGGACGCTCGGATGGCTAGTCACCGTACGGTCTTTGAGCACTCCATATGCCGCCAGCACGGTCGGCGCGGCGCAGATGGCCGCGAGCCAACGATTCTTCGTTCGCAATACCTCGATGATGCGTCGAATACGCGGGTCGGCATGGAGATTGGTCGCGCCGAGTCGGCCGCCGTGCAAGACGAGCATGTCGAACTCCCCGGCCCGCACATCGTCAAGCGTGCAGTCCGGTAGATGTTTGGTCTTGCGCGACGCCTCAATCGGCCCGGCTTGTGTCCCCGCGACCACGACTTCGATGCCGGCCCTTCGAAGGATATCGATGATGGTGGTGGCTTCGATTTCCTCGAAGCCCGGGGCCAGCGGAACGAGCACTTTACTCATAGGTACGCCTCGGGCGGGTGACGCCGCATTAGCCTCCGCGCGGGACCGATGGCGGCTTCATATTGCTAGCCAATTGTGAAGTCGACGGTGGCTCCTCCACGTTGACGGCCGTTTGGAGAGACGACGGTGGATTTACATTGCTGTCAGATGTGGGTGGCGCCACCATATGCGACATCTGGCGCAGGATGGCATTGCCCGTGCCGGCCTCCAACTCGAAGATGAGCGTGGTGTTGCCGATTTGGATCTTGTCGCCAGGGTTTAAGGGCGCCTCGTAAATGCGCGCGCCGTTGCGGTAGATGCCGTTGGCCGAGCCAAGATCTTTCAGAATGACCTGTCCATTCACGAAGCTGACACCGCAGTGCACGCGCGACACAAATGTGTCGCGCACCATGATGTCCGAGGTGGAGAGACGACCGATGATCAGCGGTTTGACCGCACCATCGGTAGTCACCGTGAACTCCAAGGTGCGCGTGCTACCGTCGGGCCGGTGATGAATGAGCGCTGACATGTTTGCTCCACATTCGCTTGTGTTTCCGCTCCGCGTCGGGATGATACTCAGGGTCGCAACGACTCCAAACAAAATCGCCCGCTCCGATCTCGTGGCTCCGACACCAACCACACTCTTATGCCACCTTCCGCCCCGCCGGCGGCCCGATGGGCTGCTATCAGCGGTGTCGATACACCAAAGCTTTCAGTTCGGAGTCGGCGGCGGACTGGGCGTTGGCCCGGAGGCCTTTGCCTGCTTGTGTTGTTTCTTGTATCGCTTAAGATAGCGCTGTCGCCGTATCCGTTTTTCCACTTTGTTGTATTGCTGACTCATCAGGAATCCCTCTTTGATCTTTTGAGAAATGCAGCGATCTGTTTCTTTGCGTCGCCGACCAACGGCTCGCCGTGCGCGAACGTGGAGATTTTGAAATCCAACTCCAGTAGCCGACGGATGGACCGCATCATCTGTTTGCTGTCCTCGACGTACTGCGTGGATAACAGGCTCAGCCCTTTGCCGGTGACGTTCAGCAGCGAATCGCCGATGAAAACTATGCCGCCAGCCTGCTTGGCGTGGAAGGCTGCGCAACCGGCCGTGGCGCCCGGCAGATGAACCGCCTGCAAACCGCCAGGCAGCTTCTCGCCGTCCAACACCAACACATCGATCTTCGTATCACAATCGGGCGCGGCCTTTTCGTGAGCGTAGACCTGGATCTCGTACCGCTTGCGGAACCAATCAGCGTCGCGGTCGTGATTGGCACTGGTTAGAAAGACGCCGACCGGCTCTCCCAATGCCTCCAATTGTTTAACGACTGCTGCCGCGGGTTTCATTGGATCTATGAACACCACGCCATCCGCTGTCTTTAGTGCGTAACTGTCGAAATCGACCTTCCACTGAATGTGGAAGCTCGACCAGCCGTACAGATTCTTGACGATTTCCCGTAAACGGGTTGCCGATTTCATGTCGTGGTCTGTCTGGACAAATCCTCGCGGTCGCAGCTTGCTGTGACCCAACTGGCTGCGAGTTTACGCCGAGACCGCGTCGGTGGCAAGCTGTGTGTTCGCGAACGAGCGAACAATAGGATACCCAAAATTTCGGGCTAGGTGATTAAGATGCTGAATGCGAGGGCAACCGGCTGGAAGGCGCCGTCCGCAGATTCCGCCGTGCTGACCCGCGCGCCGCGCCCGGGCAATCAAGCGGATCGGCGCGTTCACGACATGCAAAAGTTCGTCCTTGAGCAGTTGACCGGTTAAGGGCAAAAGAGAAGCCCCCCGAATGTTCGAGGGGCTTCCTGTTGCGTCGTTCTAACAGAGGTTAGAACTTGACGTCAATTTCGCCGCGGATCTCCTGCGCCGTGGACGCGGTGACACCGCTGAACGCGTTGTCTGGCACGAACACGCCATAGACGAGTTGTACACGAACATCCTTGCTGTAGTCATAACCAGCAATGGCGTCGACTTCAAAACCCACATTTTGGCTGGTCGCCGAACCGACAAAGCCGAAGCCGCCGAAGTCCGTATTCGCGCCGCTCGCCACATTCACGTTCCTGCTCGCCTTGAGGTAGTAGTACCCCTCAAGAGCCAGTGACGTGTTCTTGGACGGCTTCACCGAAGCGCCAAGGTTGAAGATATGGATATTGGCATACGCAGGGTTGAACAAATATCCATTGTAGCCGTAGTTAAACCACGGGATGAACGTACCCCCTTTGCCGCCGCCCGAGGCATAGGTGTAGTTGGCGTTTAAGGAAGGCGTCCACCTGACATCCTTCATTGTGAACTGCGTCCCAAGGTTCACCAGCCAAGCGCTCAGACTGTCGGTGCCGAATTCATACGCACCTTCGGCCCAGATGTCCCAGTTCTTCACCGGTGCCAAGTCCGCACGCAACCCCGCGATTACGGGCGAGGTGCCTACAACATCAGTCGGGGGAACCCGAGTGCTGGCGATGTTTGCAGAACCAGGCTGTGAGACATACCCGATGTAGGCCTCCACGTCCTTGATTGGCGAGTTAGCCATCTCATAACGGGCATTGACAAACAATAGATCTGAGCCGCCGTGGCCGCTGTTGACCGAAGTGAAGGTTGACCCCTCTACCAGCTTGGCCCCAACCACGTCGATGACTAGCGGGTAGAAGTCCAGTACGAGCCGGGCCGCGTCGAAGTTATACTCCTGCTCGTTGCTGCTCAGGATCAAGCCGCGCCCGTAATTTAGGTACTGACGGCCCAGCTTCAGCGTCGCTGCGCTCCAGAATACCTCGTTAAACTGCACATAGGCCTCGTCAATGCCGACATCCCATCCCCTGTTGATTCTTGTCGTGCTCCAGCCAGCGCCAGACGATCCAGCCGATTCGTCGTTCGCGCCCCACAGGCCTTCGGCCCTTATTGTGACCACCGCGAGGATGTGATCTTCCAAGTCAGCCTCGACGGTGACACGTGTCCGCTGGGAGATGAATGACGTGTCTGCCGGCTTTGTTCCTGTCGTGTTGCACACAACATCGTTCAGGTAATACCCGCGGATGCGGATATCGCCGCTGATGCGAATGTTTTGCACATCCGCAAACGTGCTAGCCGCCAGCCCCCCAAAGGCAATCAGCGCAAATACAACACTTAGTTTCTTCACCGTTTCCTCCTTTTGTTAACGTTTCCCGTCTCATCTATTATAACAACATGCGACGTACTCTGCGAAAACTCCTCTTTCGGCTTTCGCCCCCTCCTGTTAATCCACGAGCCGACCCGTTACCGCTTCAGCAAGAGCCAACTCCTTGATTGGGCGCCATTATGCCGACAGTCATTTCGCTGTCAAGCGTCAAAAACACTTTTTTACACGCAATTCCTTTGCGGCCAAGGGGCAGGAATAGCCTGTTTTCACACCTATAACTCTCTCCAAAGCAGGGAAATACGCCGAAATGCAAAGAAAAAAGGGGAAGCCCGCAGCCGCACCGCCACGGTGGGAGGCATTATGCTGACGCCAGGATGCGACGGGATTCGTCGAGGAAGATGCCCCGGAAGTTCATCCGCAACGCCTCGGGATTAGTGGCCTTCACAAGGGCTTCCTCTTCTGTGATGAGCTCGGCCTTTACCAACTTGTAGAGCGCCTGATTGAAGGTCTGCATGCCGTCCTCAGTCCCTGTTTCAACGGCTGCGTGGAGTTTATCGAGATGGTTGTCTTCGATCATTTTGCGCACCGTCACCGTATTGATCATGATTTCCACTGCCGGCACCACGTTACCCTTAGTGGCCGGTACCAGCCGCTGACAGATGACCGCCTGCATACCCGACGCCATCTGGCGACGGATCTGGTCGCGTTCGTGCGCCGGAAAGAAATCCAGAATGCGACCAATAGCCTGATACGCGGTGGTCGTGTGGAGCGTGGTCAACACCAAGTGTCCCGTATCGGCTGCAGCCAACGCAGCCATGAACGATTGGCTGTCGCGCATTTCACCGATCATAATGACGTCGGGATCCTGGCGCATGACGTGGACGAGCGCCCGGTCGAAACTCAGCGTGTCCATCCCGACCTCACGCTGCTCGATCACAGACTGTTTGTCCTCAAAAACGTATTCGATGGGGTCTTCGAGCGTGACAATGTGGCATTTCTCGGTCAGGTTGATGTGCTCGATCATCGCCGCCAAGGTGCTCGACTTGCCACAACCTGTCGTGCCCGTGACCATCACAATTCCGCGTTCAGCACCGGCGATCTTGCCGAGTTCCTCGGGCAGGTTAAGTTCCTTAAATGATGGGATGTCCGCCTTAACGTAGCGCATCGCGATCGCCGGTTCACTGCGTTGCTGGTAGACGTTTACACGGTAGCGGCCGAGGTTGTCCGCAAAGTAGGAGAAATCCACTTCTTTTTCCCGATCGAGCCGCACCTGCAAGTGTTGCGGCAGCAGATGGCGAACGATTTCCTGCATGAGCTCCAGCGTTGGAGGATCGATTTGCACGGGAAAGAGCTGGCTGGCCACGCGGATGCTTGGCGAATGGTTCGCCTTGATGTGTATGTCGGAGGCACCCATGTTGATGGCGAACTTCAACAGGTTGTGCAGGTATTCCATACCGGTCTAGCAGCTGATGCAAATATGGGAGGGTTTGTCCGGGGACCCGGCCAATTGCGGTCCGATGCGTTTTGGGAGGTCGAGAAACACCAGCGACACCTCGAACTGCTTCCCTTTTTGTCGTGGCAGGCATTGCACGACCACACCGCGACAACCCACATGCTGATCGCGATGCGCCTCTGCCTTGGGCAAATGCATTTTCACGCCTACTTCCATCCACTCCGGCATGAACCGTCCCGTTGAAAACGTCACGCCATTCTGACTTAGGTGGGAAACTTTTTCGATAACCGCAGCCTTCCGTGACTGTTTTGCCTTTAACTCCGTACTGAATACACCTGAATCGTCTCGTCTTGTCGCAGCCATGATTCTCCTGTAATCCTCTTGAAAAGACAGCAACGCTACTTAGCACCAAATCCTGCCGTTGTCAACGGCTCTGCGCCTTACCTCACCATTGGATGACGCATGACGCCCACGTCAGTCCGCCGCCAAACACGACAAGCAGAATCAAGTCGCCTCGCTGGAACCGCCCTTCACGCGCCGCCTCATCCAGCGCAATGGCCACCGACGCCGCCGAAACATTGCCGTAACGGTTAAGGTTCACGTACACCTTGTCCATCGGCGCGTTAAGCCGCTTTGCAGTCGCCTCGATGATGCGCAAGTTCGCCTGGTGTGGGATGATGCATCGGATGTCGGCCACAGTCAGGTTGCAGCGCCGCAACGCCTCTTCCGCAGCGGTCTGCATCGCCACTACAGCGCTCTTATACACCTCGCGGCCCGCCATTTTAATATAGTGCATCTTGTCGCCGACCGATTTTTTCGAGGCGGGATACCGCGCCCCGCCGCCCGGCACCTGCAATAGATCGGCCAGCGATCCGTCTGCACCCATGCACGTCGTTAGAATTCCGTGCTCCTCGCCGCGGCTCTGGAGAACCGCCGCGCCCGCGCCATCGCCGAACAACACGCACGTGTTGCGGTCATCCCAATCCACGATGGTCGACAGTTTCTCTGCGCCGATGACCAGCACCGTGTCGTATGTGCCCGACGTGATGAACTGCTGGGCAATCTCCAGCGCGTATAGAAACCCTGAGCATGCCGCTTCTATGTCAAACGCCGCCGCGCGTTTCGCGCCGATCTTCTGTTGGACCAGACACGCGGTGGAGGGGAATATCATGTCTGGCGTGACCGTGGCGCAGATGATCAGATCGATGTTCTTCCCGCTGACGCCAGCTTGTTCCATTGCCCGCCGGGCCGCTTCAGCGGCCATGTCCGAGGTGCATTGTTCCGGTGCGGCAACGCGCCGTTCCTTGATGCCGGTGCGGGTGGTGATCCACTCGTCGGTGGTGTCTACCGTCTTCTCCAAGTCGGCGTTGGACAACACGCGCTCCGGCACATACGACCCCGTGCCGACGATGTGCACGGGTCGGGAAGGCCGACGCGACCTAGGGCTGCGCAACTGTGGTTTGCTGGATTTGGTCATGGATTTGTTTGATGCGCTCGATGATGTGTTCGTTGAACTGGCCCTCGACAAACTCCGTGGCCAGCCGGATGGCGTTCTTGATCGCTTTCGGCGTGCTGGCGCCGTGCGCCTTGATGCAAATACCATTGATGCCGAGCAATACTGCGCCGCCGTACTCATCAGGATCGATCCTGCGAATGAAGGCCTTGAAGGCGCCGCGCGCCAACAGCCCGCCGAGCATCCGTACTGGATTCCGGGTCATTTCATGCTTCAACCATTTGCCCAGCACCCGTGTGGTGCTCTCACAAGATTTCAGCACCGCATTGCCGACGAATGCGTCGGCGATGACCACGTCGGCGATGTTCGCGAACAAATCGTGTCCATCGATGTTGCCAACGAAATTCAAGCCCGTCTGCTTCAATAGCCGATGGGTCTCCAGGGTCAATTCGTTGCCTTTCATGTCCTCTGAGCCAATGGAGAACACGGCTATCCGTGGGTTCTGGTACTTCAGAATCTGTTGCGAGTACAAACTGGACATCACCGCGTATTGCACCAAGTTTTCAGGACGAGGTTCGAGGTTCACACCGACGTCCATCAGCACGAATACGTTGTCGGGTGCGGGAATCAACACGGCCAGGCCGGGCCGATCCACCCCCTCCAACATCCGCAGCTTAAGCAGGGCCACCGTCATCAATGCGCCCGTGTTGCCCGCTGAAACGATGGCATCCGCCTCGCCTTGTTTGACGAGGTCGATGGCGCGGCTCATCGAGCTGTCTTTCTTGCGCCGCACCGCCTGCACGGGTGCATCGTGCATCTCGATGATCTCGCTGGCGTGGAAAATCTCGAGGCGGGAGTCCGCCAATCCGTGCTGGCGAAGTTCCTCTTCGATCCGCGGCTTGTCACCAACCAGATAGAGACGGGAAATGTGGTCGTTGCTGCGCAGGGCTTCCACCGCGCCCGTGACGGGGTTAGCCGGCGCAAAATCGCCACCCATTGCATCGACGGCAATCTTCATAACCAGATACTATGCGGGGCTGATTGACATGACCTGCCGTCCTTTGTAGTAACCGCAGGATGGACAGACGCGGTGCGTTCGTACTTGCGCGCCACATTGGGCGCACACGGAGGTTTGCTGCGCCTGTGGCCGATTGGCTGCCTTGCGCGTGCGCCTCCGCATCTTGGACATTCTTCGTTTTGGGACACCCATGAAAAACTCGCTCTCTGTGGTTTATTTTAGTTTCAATTCGTCCAACTTGCCCCACCGCCCCGAAAATTTTCTGAGGCGCTCACACGAGCAACGGCGGACATTCAAATCCTGGCCGCACACCGGGCACAACCCCTTGCAGTCCGGATCGCACAATGTCCGTTGTGGAAGCTGCAACAGAATATCTTCGCGGATGTTCTCCGTCAAGTCCACGAAGTCCTCGCCGTGCAGTTCGTGGTGGAACGCGAAATCCTGCACCGCGAGTGGCAGTTTGAGCGTTTTCAGGCACCGTCCGCACCGCGCTGTGACTGGCGTACACAACGTGCCTGTTACAAGCAATGCGCCACCTTGCACTTGCGCGTGCAGCTCGCACTCAATCTCTTTCTCGAACCGGACATTCGGGTCCTCCAGTTCGAGAATCGCGGCGGGTTCGGTGCCGCGCAGGGTTTCCCCTCCTTCGGGGATACGTTTGACGTTGATCTTCATCGTGTCCTCCACTTCCCCGCTCTTGCACGCAAGAACGGGGACGATGGCGCGTCCTGCTACCGGGCGCGCAGCTTATGTTTCAACGCCTGTTTGACTGCTTGCGGCACAAAACTGTTCACATCGCCGCCGAGCGCCGCAATCTGCTTCACCATCCGCGAACTGACAAACGCCAGTTCCTCCTTCGGCGTAAGGAAAATTGTCTCGATTCCCGGATCCATCTTGCGGTTAAACAGCGCCAGTTGCAGCTCGTACTCAAAATCCGACATCGCCCGCAGCCCGCGTACCATCACCGCCGCCTTCTTCCGCTGGGCAAACTTCACCAGCAAGCCGCTGAACCCTTCCACCGACACCGCCCGCAGCCCGTGCACCGCCTGTCGCACCAGCGCCACGCGCTCGTCCAGCGTGAACAACGATGCCTTGTCCGTGTCCCGCGCCACCGCAACGATCACCCGGTCGTACAAATGGGCCGCCCGCCGCACCACGTCCAGATGACCGTTGGTGATGGGATCGAAACTGCCCGGATAGACCGCGATCTTGTGCATACGCCTCCTTAAATCTGCCCAACCATAAATTCCGCCTCCACCTTTTGCAAACCTTTCTTTACGCCGGCAACAGCGCCAGCCCGCATATTTCACGACTATGTTCTGGCAGATGTGAAATATCCGGGCTAGAATGCAGCAGCGAGAAAAACCATGGCCTTAAACAAACACGACCACGCACTCATCGAACAACTTCTCAAATCCCGTGCCGGCGGCGCCACAGAGAACGCCGATCTCGTCGAGGAGATCATCGAGACCGCACTGCGGTTTGCCGCCGACGGAGCCAGTCGTCTCGATATAAAAGTCACTGCCTCGGCGCTCAAAGAGATGCGTTACGCCGCAAAAGTGTTCGCGCCCTATCGCGGCCGCCGCAAAGTCACTGTGTACGGCTCCGCGCGCACGCAGCCCAGCGAACCCGAGTACCAACAGGCCGTCGCATTCGGCAAAGCGATTGTCGCACACGGGCTTATGGTCATCACGGGCGGCGGCGAAGGCATCATGGGCGCGGCCCAACGTGGCGCGGGCCGCAACAACAGTTTCGGCCTCAACATACGCCTGCCATTCGAGCAGGAACCGAACGAGGAGATCGCGGGCGACAAGAAGCTGATCAGTTTCAAGTACTTCTTCACCCGCAAACTCTGCTTTATGAAGGAGAGTGACGCCATTGCGCTGTTCCCCGGGGGGTTCGGCACGCACGACGAAGGATTCGAGGCGCTGACGCTGATGCAGACCGGTAAGGCCCAACCCAAACCGCTCATATTTGTGGATCAGCCGCGCGGGAATTACTGGAAAACATGGTGGCGGTTCGTCGAAGACCAACTCCTCGACCGCGGCCTCGTCGGCAAGGAAGACCTCGCGCTGTTCAAGGTCACTGACGACGTCGAAGAGGCCTGCGCGGAGATCGCACAGTTCTACAGCAACTACCACTCGTCGCGTTACGTCAGCGACGCGCTCGTCATCCGCGTCCAACATCCCGTCAACGACGGTTTGCTGCGAACACTCAATTCCCGTTTTGGCAACATCTGCGTCAAGGGCGGCGCGTTCCGCGCCAGCGGCCCGTTGCCTGAAGAGGAGAACGAACCCGAATTGGCCAAACTGCCGCGCCTCGTCTTCCCCTTCAACCGCACCAGCTTTGGCCGCCTCCGCTCGCTGATCGACTTCCTCAACCAGCATTGACCGCTGATTGCTGAGAGCCACTCGCCACGCTTCGAGCGTGATCCACGCCGAAGGCAAGCGCCCCTTGATGATGGGTGAGTGCCTGCCGCGTGCGGGTGACCGTATTCCCGTTGTGGGCGGCCAGACCCGCGCTGCGGGTGCGTCCACCCCGACCGCAGGCACACCCGCCCTCGCCACAGGTGCGCAGAACCTGACGCCGGTTGCGCCAAACCGGAAGCCTGGAAAGCCCAACCGGGGCGCAGTTTCGAGCAACCGGGCACCGGTTGTGCCTGCCCGCGTCTCAGGTGTAGTCACCGCCAGCGCAGTATCGCACGCCCTTGCAGTAAGTTACGAAGATTGCGGCCAAAACTAGGGCTTAACGGGCAGTTTCGCCCTCGACTATACGGATTTCGTCTTCGGTCAGACCGTAAAGCTCATAGACCAGCGCGTCAATCTGGCGGAAGAGGTCGGCGCACTTGTTGCCGTAAAACTCCTTGTCCGCGTCGGGCAACTGTTGCCATACGTCCAACGGCGGAACTGCCTACTTGGACAGTTTGGGTTTCAGCCGTCGGACAGCGCTCACGATGAATACCAACGCCTGCTGCGCTCTTGAACTCCGCCGCCGGCCACGCCGCCGCGAATTCGGCCTGTCTCCCGACCGCCCGTATAACGAAGGCTTGCTGGATTTCAAACCGCAAAAGAGAGCCGGGATACCGGCCTCTTTTTGTCTGTCATTCCTAGCTTGTCGAGGAATCTCTACCGGGTTGCGAAGACTTCTTTCTGCGATTCGCCATTTTCTTTGCCTCGTCGAAATGTGCGACGTACTGAAGCCATGATATGGCCCGGCAGGAATTTGGTTCGTTTGCGTAAGTCGTGTTTATTCCATGCTGAACCGCGTTGCGGTTCAGTATCGCTCCCGAGGCAAATTTATGCGCTTCAGAGTCATTAAGCGGCATCTCCAATAAAGCGACCTCCAGAATATCTCTTTCGATGCGGACTGTCGCGATCTTCTCAACCAACTCTCTTAGCGTCGGCATTTTGTGCCGGGAATAGACCGAGTACTTTTTCTCTGGTTTCCCAAGAGTCTCTATCATGATCCCGTCGGCTTGAGCTAGAAACACGGGAATCGATAACTCGAAGTCCCTTCTCCTATGAGCATCGAAAGCCTTTTTAAGGATGATGGCTCGCGCCGGGAAACGCTTTGATAAATCAGACTCAATCTCGCCAGACAGATCGTTAAAATGCCTGCACAGTCTCCGGTCTGCCTCTTTAGTTTTGCCACTCTTCAATAGTGACACCAACGGAGGTATATCGGCGAGCGGGGTGTGCCACACTGAAATGTACCATCCATATAGCGCCAGAGTACGCAGATGATGGGGGAAATGCGCTTTGAACCGTCGTTCGCTTTCGGCGATACCGCGAAAATCTATTGAACGCATTATATCGCCAAAGCGCCGCTGACCTTCGACGAAGCTTCGCAAATCCACGGAGCGCATCACCTCAGCAAGTTGTTTATTCGACTCCCCGCCTTTCATATATGATGGCGACGACGGCAATCGAAGCAACCCTTTTCTGTCACAATCCTTTAGCTGCGTTTGGAGCACCTTCTTTTGCTCGCCGGGTCCGGTCATCTTCAATGAGCTTCTCAACCTTCTTGCTTGTCCATGTGGCTGTCGCCGTTGTGTCGAACATCACATCGACCGAGTAACGAAGCTCAATATCAGTACCGCGCCACGAGTAAACATCGTTCCCCAAGCCGCCCTTCTCTGGCTCGCCGTAGGCAACCTTGAACGCTTCCAGTACGCCCGCAACGTTTTGCTCCCCTTTGATCCAGACACTGACTTTCTTAAGAATTCCGAGGCTGCGGTCAAACTCAAGCTTGATGTTGTCGATTTGGAAAGCCCCCAAAGCGTGATCGAAACTCGCGACGGCGTATTCCTCAGCGTCTTCCGTAAAACTGTGCTCTTTAGTCAAATCACCGGGTACATCTGCCCTCTTCATTCCCAAACGGTACTCTCGAAAACCGCCTTTAATATCGAGCGCCGCTGGTTTCTCATCTACCGCCGGTGTCTTTGTTTCGGGTGCGTTGAGTGCCGCTAGTCTGTCCGATTCAGATTGTGTCGTATTGATAGTATCTAGACCCAGTGCTTGCAGTTTTGCGTTGGTTTGCCGCTGCTTTTGTCGAAGACTGCCAACAGCGGACGAAGAAGCTGGTTTCGATAAACCCTCAGTACCAAAAGCATCGCTGCCGTGATCGATGATAAATAAGAAGTCGCCGTTTTCATAATACGTGGCGCTCAAATCTTTGACGTAGACATACCGTAATCTCCGGTGAATGAGCCTCAACGATTTTTCACGATAGACATATTCAATCGCGTCATGGCTACTGTGCTTTGAATCGTTCTGCTCAAACTTCCATTGCCCGCCACCGGAGGCCTCTCGCATCAAATGTTGTGCTTCCTGCATAGTGATCCGGTTCGGAACAAGCGGAACTGGAGAGTCCTTGTGGAAAAATACATACATTGCCCTAGACATGCCCTCGTAATGGAAAAAATCAACCCTAGCAATAATGTCACCGAGCAGGTAGGTTCGTTCAATGCCGTCAGTCTTGACCGGCTCGCCATACAATCGATCCACCTGTTGCTCGGTCTTCCCGAACGGACTGCGGTCTCGATGCGTTGCTGATCTGCCAAGGAAAAGAATCAGGATCAACCCGACTACGAACAATGTCGCAACGCCGATTTTTTTCGCTTTCCTTTTCCTCTTTCCTTTGCCCGTAACGTTGGTGTCAACCCCTGTTGGGGTCGCAACCTTTGGCACCTGTGTTGGGATGGACGCTGTTCTTGGTCGCAGTGGCGGGACGACAAGGGGATGCCCGCAATTTGGACATTCCACCCCGACGCCAACACCCGATTCGTCAATCTCGATGTGTTGCCCACATCTTTCACAATCGAACGTAATGTCCATGCTGACTCCTCTCGTTGCCGCGCATCCTACCGCCGGGCGGGGTGCGGTCGCAATGCTTCAGAATCGGCCACGGGTGCGCTCAGAATGGCCACCGGTGCGCCTCCTTTGGCTTGGCCGGAGTTCGGCCGGCGATGTGTTACACTGCCGCCATGCAACGAAAAACAGGCGTCATCATGATCACGCATGGGTCGCAGTTGGCTGCGGGCAAGGCCATCATGGCCAAGCTGGCGCAACGGCTCCGGGTGCGGCTCGGCACGAACTTGATCGAGCCGTGTTTTATGGAACTAGGCGAGCCATCCATCCCGGAGGCAATCGGACGACTTACCGCCCGCGACTGCAACCACATCTTCGCCTACGCGTTTTTCCTCGTGTCAGGCAAACATCTGCTGGAGGACATCCCGTCGATCATCAAGGAGGCCCTGCGAAACCATCAAGGCGTCACGTACGAGGTCACGGGGCCGATGTTGAACGATCCCGATCTGTTCGAATTGGTCGTCCTGCGCATGGAGACCGCGTTGCACGCGCCACGGCATCCGTAGCGAAAAAATTTACTTGTCCGATGCAGGCGCCCTGCTAATCTCTCGTCAGTTCTTTCACCGCGTCGGTGCAGGGAACGCCGTGAGATTCGGCGACAGTGGCGCTGCTGTAACCGGCTACGAAAGCCCAGCCCCGAAGTGATTTGGGGCAAAGCCACCCAGACGGGGAAGGCGGGCGAGTAGATTAACCCCGAAAGCTTTCGGGGTTTGATGCCGGAAGTCAGAATAACGGCCGACGCTAGAGACTCAATAAACCTTCGAACCAAAGGAAAGAGACGATGTTCTTCGCATATTCGTTTTCGCCGTGTGTCCGCGCTTCCCGTGTGCTGCGTCTCCACAACCACTGACATTCTTCGTACTCGTGAAGATTCAACAGTCAAGTGGCGTTTGTGTGGTGCGGTTGCGGCACAGTCCGCCACCGATTGTGGCGCGCGGATTCTTCTCACGCGACTGCGGGGGCGCGCCACCAACGCCTCCACAACACCACCGCCGTCTCGCCCCGGCCTTGCTGGCAGCCATTGCGGTGCACGTCGCGCTGTTGGCCGTTCTCGCCGCGATGCCGCTGCGGTTCATGCCGCCGTCAACGAAAGCGATCCCGATTGCCGTCCAGTTCACATTCGCCGGCATGGCCGACTCAGGTGGTAATCCCAACGCCGGCGGGAAAATGCCCGTCGCGACTGCGCCGGCGCCAGCTTCCAGTCAGCCAGCAACAGCGCCCGCCACGATTCCGACTGCACCCGCGCCGTCATTGACAGTTGTCGCCGCGCCTGCGCTCGAAGCGGAAGATGTTATGGAATCGACGCCATCGATGCTTGATGAACTTCCCAACGATGCGCGTGATTTGGGGCCAATCATCGGCCCTGTCACGCAATCCGGTTCCGGGCTTGGCCATGGCACGGGCACAGGCGTCGGTGATGGCAGTGGTGACGGAGTCGCAGGCGACGGCGGTTCGGGTCGCGGCGGGTTTGGCGGCGCCCATCCTGATTATCTCCGCATACCGCAACCACGTTACCCAGCCATCGCGCGGCAGAACGGTTGGCAAGGCAAGACGATTCTGCGTGTTGAGATTCGCACAGACGGTCGCGTCGGTGCGGTCGAAGTTCTGCGCAGTTCGGGTTACGCGGTGCTTGATGATGCGGCGGTCGAAGCCGTGCGGGCCGGGGAGTTCATGCCCGCGCGAGTCGCTGGGAAACCAGTGAGTGCGTCGGTCGAAGTGCCAATCCGTTTTCAATTGTTGGAACGACAATCGTGAGGGGCTGGCGAACTGCGTGGATCCCGGCCGGCCCACAAGAAAAGTTGCTCGGGGCAAGTTTTTGTTCTTTGTGATGTGATGTAAACGCGTCGGCGCAGGGAACGCCGTGAGATTCGGCGACAGTGGCGCTGCTGTAACCGGCTACGAAAGCCCAGCCCAAAATCTGTAGCCGCACCCTTTATGGGTGCGTCCGACAAAGCGCAGGCTAAAGCCTGCGGCTACATACGGGAGAAGAGAACCATCCAAACGGAGAAGGTGGGCGACTAGGTCTGCCCCGATCTCGAAAATGTGGGACGGAGCAATAAGCCGGAAGTCAGAATAACGGCTGACGCGATAACTGGAAAACCTTCGAACCAAAGGAAAGGAGCAGTTGTCATGCAGTATCGTTTGCTGTCGTATTGTGCGGTACTTGTCGTATCGTCCGCCGTTCTAGCCGAAGAACCCGCCGTGCCCGCTGAATCGGCCTCCACCAATCGCTTACCGGAAGTTGTCGTCACCGCCACGCGCGTGCCCACTGCGGTGGAAACCACGCCGACCTCCATCAGTGTCATCACGCGCGATCAGATCGCCGCGCAACAGGCGACCACGGTGGCCGACGTGTTGCGCAATCAGGCCGGCGTCGAGGTGGCCCGCACAGGCCAACCGGGCCAACAAACCTCGGTTTTTATGCGCGGCGCTAATTACGACAACACGCTCGTGCTCATCGACGGCATCCGCGTCAACAATGGGTTCAACAATGCCTTTGATTTCGCCAATCTGCCGGTGGACAACATTGAGCGCATCGAAGTACTTCGCGGTCCGCAGAGCACGCTGTACGGTTCGGAGGCTCTCGGTGGCGTCATCAATATCGTTACCAGGAAAGGCGCCGATACGCTGACGGGCGCGGCAACCGTGGAAGGCGGCAGTCATGACAGCCTGCACTCGCATGTGGAGTTTGTGGCGCCGATCAAGATGCGCGACACCGGCACCCTGACGATGGCGGGTGATGGCGGTTATTTCACCACGGACAACGACCGTCCCAATAACTACCTGAACTCATGGAACGGTTCGGGCCGCGCCACTTGGGAGGTCAGCGACCGCTTCCGCGCCACACTCCTCGGCACCTACCTGCAGTCCAAAGCCGGTTCTCCCGGCGATCGGTTCACGAAGGACCCCAACGACTGGCTGCTCAATGAGAACTCGATGGTTGGCCTCACGTTGCAGGGTCAGCCGCTAGATTTCTGGGACATCAAACTGACGTTGGCGCACAGCCACGACCGCAGTTTCTACGACTCACCACCGAATCCGGGCAGTTCCTTCCCGAGCACTTTCACGGAGTTGACGACGGTGAGCCGCGATCAGGTGGACATGCAGCACATTTTTACCATCAACGATCAGCACAAGATCCTCGTCGGCGGTACGTACGACAATACCCGCGCCAACGATCTTCAGCTTCTCTCCATGACCGGCTACGCCTCGACGAACAAAATCGACAGGCCGATCACTGACAAGGCGGTTTATGGCCAGTACGAGTTCACGCCCGTGCAGCGATTCACCTTCACCGCCGGCGGGCGGCTGGACGACTACAACACGTTCGGCTCCCACGCCACGTACCGGTTTGGCGGCCGTTGGACCACGCCCGTCACGGAAACGATCCTGCGGGCCAGTGTCGGCACGGGGTTCCGCGCGCCCGCCGTGCGCGACCTATACTCGCCGGCGGCGTTCGGTGGGAATCCGAACCTGCAGCCAGAACGCAGTCTTGGTTGGGATGCCGGCGTGGAACAATCGTTTATGGACGGCAAACTGCGCATCGGCGCGACCTACTTTCAGAACGAGTTCGATAACCTTATCGGCCGCAACTCGACCACCAACGTGCTGATCAACATCAACCGCGCCCAGACGATTGGAGCCGAGACCTTCGTTGCTTGGACACCGTTGACTAACCTGACCGTGCGCGCCACGTACACATGGCTGGCCGATGCGCAAGACCTGACCACCAGCCAGCGCTTGTTGCGCCGGCCCGAACATAGCGGTAGCTTCGGCGTAACCTACCGGTTCCTCGACCGGTTCACGGCCAACCTCGACACTGCCTTGGTGGGTTCGCGCCCTGACGCCTTCTACGACCCAGTCACCTACGCGACGAAGCGAGTGACCAACGGAGGCTATGTGAAGGTGGACATTGGGTTGAGTTGCGACATCAGCAAGCACTTCACCGTCTTTGGTCGCGTGGAGAATTTGCTCGACGAACACTATGAGGAAATCTTCGGCTACCCGGCGCTCGGCCGCGCATTCTGGGCCGGCGGCACCGCGAAATTCTAGCCGGTCAAACAGTGAAGGAACAGGGGAACGACTAGGCGCCGATCTCTTGGCGAATCTTTCCGGCAATACCGTCGGCAAGAGCTTTGATCTGCTTTTCGTCACGGCCTTCGATGAGGAGACGGGCTTTGGGTTCGGTGCCGGAGTACCGGAGCAGGACGCGGCCGCTGTCGCCGAGCGTCTTCTCGGCGTCCTTCACCAGCGCCGTGACATCGGGCAACGTCTCCCACGCCGGTTTGGTTTTGACCTTCATATTGATGACAACCTGCGGGAACTTGGTGAAGACTTTGCGCAGTTCGCTGAGCGGCTTGTCGGTGTCCATCATAATCCGCAGCACCTGGAGCGCGCTGACGATGCCGTCGCCCGTCGTTGAGAAATCGCGGAAGATCATGTGGCCCGATTGTTCGCCGCCTACGTTCAAATCGTCGGCCAGCATCCGCTCGATGACGTACCGGTCGCCGACGGCGGTGCGGACGACCCGTCCTCCCGCGGCGCGGACGGCGTGGTCGAGGGCAAGATTGCTCATCACTGTGGCGACGAGCGTTTTTTTCTTCAGCTCACCGCGTAGGAGCCAGTCGAGTCCCGTGATCGCCAACACGTCGTCGCCATTCACTAGCGCGCCGCGTTCGTCGCAGAGTTGAACGCGATCGCCGTCGCCGTCGTGAGAGATCCCGATGTCAGCGCCGAGTTCCTTGACCGCGCGGCAGACTACGTCCGGGTACGTACTGCCGCAATCCTTGTTGATGTTGGTGCCATCCGGGGTGTTGTTGAGCACGGTGACCCGCGCACCCAGTTCGCGCAGCACGCATGGCGAACTCTGGTAGGTCGCGCCATGGCCCGCGTCCACGACAATGCGCAATCCTTCCATGGTCATACCCTTGGGAAATGCAGCCTTGGCAAACTCGACATAGCGCCCGAGCGCGTCGTCGACGCGAAATGCCTTGCCGATTTCTTCGGCGGTGGGACGTATGTGTTCGATCTGTCCGCTGAACACGAGGTTCTCGATTTCCCTCTCTATGGCGTCGTCGAGTTTATAGCCGTCGTCGCTGAAGAACTTCATGCCGTTGTCCTCGTAGGGATTGTGTGAGGCAGTGAGCACGATGCCCGCGTCGGCACGCAACGAACGAGTGATGTACGCCACGCCAGGTGTCGGCAAGGGTCCAATCAAGAGCACGTCCACGCCCATCGAGAGAATGCCCGAGGTAATGGCGTTCTCCAGCATGTAACCGCTGAGCCGCGTGTCTTTGCCGACCACGATCTTGTGTCGTCCGTGACCCTTTGCGACCGGGGTGCGTTTCTTGAATATGTGCGCCGCGGCCCGGCCGAGTTTAAGCGCGGTTTCCGCGGTGACCGGTTCGATGTTCGCCACGCCGCGCACGCCGTCAGTGCCGAAAAGCCTTTTATCGTTGGTCGCCTTCATCGTTTTCCTTGTCCGTCGGTGCGGTTGGCCGCCTCTCCCACCTTGGTTTCGCCCATGCGCACGTCCACATCGACCCAGCGGCGGTCTTTGGGCCCTGTGTTTGGATCCAGCGGCGCAAGTTCAACCCATTCGCGGAACGATGCGCGCCGCCCGGTGAGGTCAACCGGCAACGTCTCGATGCCGCTCAGCTTGTCGAGTTGCGATTTTAGACCTTTCATGCGGACTGACTGCGGACGGATCAGCACCCGCTCAATGCCGTAACCGGTCATCGGTTCTCCCGTCACCTGCGGCTGCACCGGCAGTTCCTTCTCGATCATCTGGTCGATCCGCACAGTCACCTGTGCCGGCACGACTTCCACCACGCGGACTCGCGGTGGATGTTTGATCGTTTTCCGGTCGAGCTGTACCGATATATCCTTGCCTATCGTCTTCTCGCGCGTCAAATCGAGCACCGCACGCAACTCGTTTTGCTGCACCTGCCGCACGTCTGCGCGCGTCCCGTTCAGTGTTATGCTCACGGTATTCACGCCGGACTGCATCACCGACATACCGGGCTTTACCTGAATTTCCAGCGGCACGTTCTCGATAAGACGCGATTCGCTGGTAATCGTCTTCACGAAAATCCATGTCATCACTGCCAGAGCCAGCGCGACAATCTTCAATCCGTGGTTTTTTCCGAACACGCGCATCAGCCGTTGCCCTCCCGAGTGTCGGGCGATTCTGCGGCGCCACCGCCGGACTCCGTTTCCACCGGCGCGGCGTCGGCGGCAGCCGTCCTGGTGGGAATGAGCGAACCGAGGAATCGTCGCGCGTGCTCGATCAGCCAGTTGCCGTGACCCGGTACGGGCGTCAACTTCTTAACCAGTAACGCGCGCAGTCCATCGGCTCCCAAATCCTGTTTCAACTGCCCTCCGTACGCGACCGAGATTTGGCCCGTTTCCTCGCTCACCACAATGACCAGCGCGTCGGTCTCCTCGGTCAGGCCGATGGCGGCGCGGTGGCGCGTGCCGAGTTGCGTGCTCAATCCCTGACGCGCCGTCAGCGGGAACACACACGCTGCCGAAATCACGCGGTCGCCGCGCAATACCACCCCGCCGTCGTGTAGGGGCGTGTTTGGAAAGAAAATCGTCGACAGGAGTTCCACCGTCGCTTTCGCGTCGACCGCCACGCCTGTTTCCGTCAACCCGCGAAACCCAATCTCGCGCTCGATGGCCATCAACGCGCCACAGCGCTTCTGCGACAGCGACCGCGCCGTCTCCACAAGCACATCGATCAATTCGCCGCGTTGCCGCGGGTTGCCGAAAAACTGCTGGCTGCCGACCTGCGCCAGCGCGCGTCGCAACTCGGGCTGGAAAATCACCAGGACGGCAATCGCCAAGAACGCGACGAAACGGCCGAGAATCCAGCTCATTACGTCGAGTTCGAAAATCTGTGTCAACCCGACCACGCCCAGCAGCACGATGACGAACCCGGTGAACACAGCCGCGCCGCGCGTGCCGCGGAATAGCAGCAAAAAGTAATAGATCACCGCCGCCAAAAGCAGGATCTCGAACCCTGCTTTCCAGTTGTCGGCAATAAACTCGATGACTCGTTCCATGTTTAACCAGATGTATACGCCGCGCGAAGCGCTTCCACCATCCGCACCACGTCGACCATCTCAGCCACGTCATGCACACGGACTATGTTTGCTCCGTGCGCCACCGCCCACGCCACCGTTGCCGCCGTGCCCCAGAGCCGTTCCTTTGGTTCGCGGCCCGACCCCGAAATGACATTCGAGGCAAGCAGCTTGCCGATGAACGCTTTACGCGACGTGCCGACAAGGATTGGACAACCAAGTGCCCGAAATTCCTCGAGCTGCGCCAGCAATCGCAAGTTGTGGGTGACAGTTTTGCCAAATCCGATGCCGGGGTCAACCGCGATTTGCGATTTTTTCACGCCGCGCGACTCCGCGAACGCGATCCGCTCCGCCAGAAACGTCCGAACCTCTGCCACTACGTCGTCATAACGCGGCGCCACTTGCATCGTGGCCGGTGTCCCTTGCATGTGCATCAATACCACGCCAGCGCCGGTGTCGCGCACCGCATCTGCCATCCGCGCATCGAACCGTAGCGCGCTGATGTCGTTCACAATCCGCGCCCCAGCCGCCACCGCCTGCTCGGCGACCACGGCTTTGGTGGTGTCTATTGATACCAATGGTAGGGAGCGACCGCCGGGCCTTTGCCACGCCGAAGTGGCTTCGGCCACGCAGGCGGGCGCGCCGCCCAGTAACTGTTCGATCACCGGCAGCACCCGCCGTAATTCCTCTTTCTCGCTGACCGGCTCCGCGCCGGGTTGCGTGCTCTCGCCGCCGACGTCAATGACGTCAGCGCCAGCCTGCGCCAGCGCCCGGCCGTGCGCAACGGCGCGTTCCATATCGAAGAACTTGCCGCCATCGGAAAACGAGTCTGGCGTGACGTTGAGCACCCCCATAACCAGCGTCCGAGTCGTGTCCCATTGAAAGGCGGCGGTCATGCCGCCAGTTTACGCCGCCGTGGCAGAGACACAACCGCGAAAATCTGACTCAGAGAGGTATGGAAATCCCGGAAAAACCATGACAGAACAGATCATCATTCTTGATTCCGGTTCGAAGTACACGCGGGTCATCGCGCGGCGGATTCGTGAGTGCCGGGTGTTCTCGCAGATTCTGCGATTCAACACGCCTGCATCGAAGCTGATGGCGCCTCGCTCTTGCGTCTCGTGAAACGAGGTAAACCTTTTCGCGGCGATCCAACTACAACGGTTTCACTCGCATCCGTAGGATGCGCCGGGTGTTTTTGCCAATCTTGAAGGGATCGGCGATGCGCACGCCAACAACCCAGGAAATCCGACCGTCCGCCGCGCATAGCAGCGGGGTTCGACCCCGCACTCTCCGGGGCACTTTTTCATCCACGAAAAAATCCTGTAGCTTCTTCTCGCCGCTCATCCCAAGCGGCTGGAATCGGTCGCCTTCCTGCCAAGTGCGAATGAACGGCGAATCGCCGAGAGAACCGAGGTCAAGGCTCTCTTCGCTCTTTTTGTCATTCTGAGCAGAGCGAAGAATCTCTTTCGGCAACGACCGAGACCCTTCGATGGGCTCAGGGTGACAGATGAATTTTACTCCCAACTCCCGAATCACCGTCTCGCCGCTGATCGCCAACGGCCATTTCCCGCGCACTGGCTCCAGTTCTTCCCGACGCACTTTCTTCAACTCATCGTACTCGCGATAGACGATCAAGTCTTCGGGCAGATGCACTTCGGCGCTTGGACTATCAGATACAGCAAGTTCTCGCACCGCCTCGATATGCTCGAAACCAAACTCGGTTTCGGAACCCAGCCACAGGCGTACTACGCGCCGTTGCACCGCCGGCGGCCAACCCGCTAGCGCTTCGATGTCGATCTCGTCTCCAGAGCAGGCTGGGGAATAAACCGCGTTGCTCACGTGGTGCGTCAGATACGAATCTTCGTCCCGCAGGATTTCCACTGTCCGCAGGAGCGTCTCGCGGACCGCAGGATTGAATTCGCGTTCCAACAGCGGCAGCAGCACGTGGCGGATCCGGTTCCGCGTGAACCGCGGGTCGGCATTGGACGCGTCCTCACGCCACGACACTTTCTCCGTTGCCAGATAATCCAGAATCTCGTTTCGTCGGACGCCGAGCAATGGACGGATCACGCGCATCCCGCCAAGCTGGCGTTCCAGTTCCATGCCGCTTAATCCCGTCGCGCCCGCGCCGCGAAGCAATTTTAGAAGGAACGTCTCAACCTGATCATCCGCCGTGTGCGCCAGCGCCAGCGTTTTGATGCCGGTCTGCTCCGCGACTGCCGCGAGGAACTTGTGTCGGGCGCGTCGCGCGGCATCTTCGAGAGAAAGTTTCCGATCGGCAGCGAGAGTTGCGACGTCGCGCTTCTCGATGGTGAACGGCAGACCATGCCGTTGGGCCAGTTGCCTGACAAACTCGGCATCGGCGTCGCTGTCCGCGCCGCGAAGCTGGTGATTAAGATGACAGACGTGCAGCCGCCAGCCTTGACCCGAATCTTTCGAGCCAAGCTGGATCAACGAATGGAGCAGGGCAACGGAGTCTGCGCCGCCGGAAACGCCGACGAGCAGCGGCTCGCCGGGCGTGAGCAGCGCCGATAATACGGATCGGATCTTGGTGAGCATCTTCATTCTAGTTGTCACCCTGATCCCGCAGTCGCGGGAGAATGGCCTCGGCATGCATGTCAACAAGTGATCTTCCTAAGCGGAGGTTTGCCGCCACACGACAGACGGCCCGCTGCGGTTTCGCTTCGCTCAGAATGACAAACCTACGCTCCGCGTATTTCCGTTTTGCCGCCCATGTACGGCGCAAGCACTTCCGGTAAAGTCACGCTGCCGTCGGCCTGCTGGTAGGTTTCCAGCAAGGCAACATAAAGTCGCGCCAGCGCTGTGCCGCTGCCATTGAGGATGTGCACGAAACCCCGACGCTTGGCATCGGGGTCGGCGCCCTTGAACCGAATGTTGGCGCGGCGCGCCTGGAAATCTTCGCAGTTCGAGCAACTCGACACTTCCAAATATGTTCCGCCGTCGCGGGACCCCGGCGCCCAGACTTCGATGTCGTAAGTCTTTGCGCTGGCGAATCCCATGTCGCCCGTGCACAGCAGTATGACCCGGTAATGCAGGCCGAGCAATTGAAGCACGCGCTCGGCATTCGCGACCAATTTCTCCAGTTCATCGTAGCTGGTCTCGGGTTTCGTAAATTTGATCAACTCGACCTTGTCGAACTGGTGGACGCGGATCATACCCCGTGTTTCCTTGCCGGCGGCACCCGCTTCGCGCCGAAAACACGGCGTATAAGCGCAGTAGCAGATCGGCAACTGCTCCTCACGGAGGATTTCCTCGCGATGGATGTTCGCCACGGGCACTTCGGCCGTCGGTGCGAGGTAGAGCTCGTCGTCCCGGAGCCGGTACATGTCCTCCTCGAACTTCGGCAACTGCCCGGTCCCAATCATCGCGCTGCGGTTAATCAGGAACGGCGGAGAAACTTCCGTGTAACCGTGTTCCCGGGTGTGGAGATCTAGCAGAAAATTAATCAGACCGCGTTCCAGCCGCGCACCAGCGCCTTTGTACAGGATGAACCCACTGCCGGAAATCTTCGCAGCACGCGGGAAATCCAGGATTCCAAGTTTCTCACCGATCTCCCAATGCGGCTTTGGTTGGAACGCGAACTTCGGTTGTTCACCCCATCGGCGCACTTCACGATTGTCAGCGGTGGTCTTGCCGACCGGCACACTGGAGTGAGGCAGATTGGGGATCACAAAGATAATGTCTTGGAGTTTGCCGTCGAGGACGGCAACTTCGGCGTCCAGCGCGGCGATCCGGTCGCCGACCTGTTTCATCCGTGTCATGGCTGCGCTGACATCCTGTCCCTTCGATTTCAGCAGGCCGATTTCTTTGCTGACCTTGTTCCGTTCCGCTTTCAATCCCTCGGATTCAGTCAGCAGCTTGCGCCGCTGTTCATCCAACGCAGCGATTTCGCTCACGCGCGCTTCATCGCCAGAGCTACGTGTGGCTAATCGTTCCCGTACCGCGTCGGGATTATCTCGGATCAGCTTGATATCGAGCATGGCGCGCATGATACGATGAAAACCGCGGCAAGCGCAAGCGTTCCACAGGTTTGGGCGCGCCGCGCCGTGAGGCGCGTCGGTAGGGCGCGGTGGCCCACCGCGCCGCCACCGCCCACAACGGAAAGCAGTTGACAGCGTGGTAAAGACATCGCACATACTGTGTAAGTACGGAGAGCCGATGGATTTCGACTGGTTGAACCCGCCGTTCGATGCAAAAGTCTTCCCGACACCTCGGGAGGTCGAGGAATCGTTCGAAGATCCCATGGGCATCCGGCTTTACCCTGACTCGCCGAGATTCGCGCGTGAGTCGCGGATGTTCTGCCTCGGCCGGTCGCTCAGTGGACGCGGCATATTCAGTGTTTACAGAACCGACGGCAAAATGATCCGCGTCGTGGCAACACGTCCCATGACGGCCGAAGAGGAATACTTTTACGGCAGAAAGGTTTCCGAATGGACGTCATAACCGAATGGGAAGCAATCCCGGCGTTCGCGTCAGAACGTGACGAGGGGCAGTATTGGCTGACGCACCGACTGGATGCCAAGCTCATTGAGGAATCGGTCACTCCGGGTGATCAATCGGAATCCACCACCATCACATTACGGATTGATCCGCGCATGCTGGCGCGCATCAAACGGCTGGCTCGTTCCCGGTATCTCAACTACCAGAGCATGATAAAACAGTGGATGAGCGAGCGGCTTGAATCGGAATTCCGCGAGCGCGGCGACCGCTAACCTCCGATAATCCGCGCCGCTTCGGCCAACGCCATTGCCAGCTTCTCCGGCTGTTTCCCGCCAGCCTGCGCCAAATCGGGCCGGCCGCCACCACCGCCACCACATAACTTGGCTAGTTCGCCGACGATTTTACCAGCATGCTTACCAACCTTCACGAGATCGAGCGTGACGCAACAGATCAGCGAGACTTTTCCTGTCCGCAGTGGCGCGGGCGTCCCGCCCGTGGCCGCCCCAATCGCGGACGAGACGGCCGCGCTACTATCCTCAACGCCGCCAAGCACCACCACGGCGCTGGTGAGTTTCGGCTTCAACGCATCTACCACCGCGCGCAGCAAATCGGCATTCGCCTCGCCAAGATTGCCGACGATAAGATTGATGTCTCCGTGCCTCTGCATCTCTGCGAGAAGCCGCTGCGCAATCTCCGGCGCGCGCTTTCCGCTTTCTGCTTTCCGCTTTTGTTCTTCTTCCTTTTGCCGCTCTCGCGCTTTCGCCTTCTCCGCTTCGAATTTCTCCTGCGCACGCTCTTCCTTGACGAATTCCTCTGCAAACTGGCCAACGACTGCCTCGATGCGCCGCACGCCCGCCGCGATCGCCGACTCACGCGCGATCTTGAACAGCCCGATGTCGCCTGTGTTCCGCACGTGCGTTCCGCCGCACAATTCCATGGAAAACCCGTCGAGCTTGCCCGGATGACCGCCTACTTGCAGCACGCGCACCACATCGCCGTACTTCTCGCCAAAGAACTGGCGGATCTGCGGATGGTTCTTGATCTCGGCGTACGACACCTCGGTCCAGGACACAGGTGCATTCTCCTTGATACGCTCGTTGACCAGCCGCTCGATGTCGGCAATCTGCTGGCTGCTGAGTTTCTCGGGATGGTTGAAATCAAAACGAAAATGATCGGGAGCAACCAGCGACCCGCGTTGCCGCGCATCGCGGCTCACAACTTCCTGCAACGCCAAATGGAACAGATGCGTCGCTGTGTGATGCCGCTGAACATTCGCCCGCCGCGCCGCATCCATTGCCACACGCACAGCTTCGCCAACCTCCGGCGCGCGACCTTTCACTAGCTTGGCACGGTGAACGTGCAACTCACCTTGCCTTTGCGTGTCGAGCACTTCCAACTTGCCAACCTCCGTCCGATCGTGTCCGGGGACATGGATCAGTCCCGTGTCGCCGACCTGTCCACCCATCTCCGCGTAGAACGGCGTCTGGTCGAGAACGATTTCAAATTCGTCCCCTTGTAGCCGCGAAGCGTCTTCGCGGCTGCCTTCCCCTCCGCGAACAAGGTTCGCGGCTACAACGACCGCCTCTGCTTCCAAATTGTCGTAGCCAATAAACTTCGTCGGCTCGACCTTGAGTCCTTCGCTGACGACCGTGATTGCTGTTTTCTTCTTTGCGTAGTCTTTCCGTGCCCGCTGACGTTGTTCCTCCATCAGCTTCTCAAAACCCGCCACGTCCACCGTCAATCCTCGCTCACGTGCCATCAATTCGGTGAGATCTAGCGGGAAACCGTAGGTGTCGTATAGCACGAATGCTTCCTTGGCAGGGAAAACCTTATCGTCTGGGCTCATAAGCAAGGTTAACGCCGCTTCAAAATGTTCCATCCCCCGATCCAACGTCTTATTAAAACTTTCTTCCTCGGCTTTGAGGGTTGATTCGATCTTCTTGCGCCGTTTTCGCACTTCGGGAAACACGTCGCCGAAATTGTCGGCCACAACTCCGACGAGCTTGTAAAAGAACGGCTCATGGAATCCGAGGTTACGTCCGTATCTAACAGCGCGGCGCAGGATGCGGCGCAGAACGTAGCCGCGGCCTTCGTTAGAGGGTAGAATGCCATCGGCAATCGCGAAACCAAGGCACCGGATGTGATCTGCGATGACGCGGAAAGCGACATCAGTTTGGTGGGTGGTGAGTGGTGAGTGGTGAGTGGTGGTGTCGCTTGGCAGTGTGCTTGCATACTTTTTTCCGCTGAGCTTTTCGAGTTCGCGGAAGATCGGGGTAAAAACGTCGGACTCGTAGTTCGAAATGACGCCGCTGAAGTTCGTGAAATTCTTTGTGCACTGGATGATACCGCAGACGCGCTCGAAACCCATGCCCGTGTCCACGTGCTTCGCTGGCAGCTCCGACAGCGAGTTGTCGGGGTTCGTGTTGAACTGGATAAAGACGAGATTCCAGATTTCGATGCACTGCGGTTTGCCCGCGTTGACGAGCTTCGCACCTCCATTGCCGCGCGGCGTGAGATCAACGTGAATCTCGCTGCATGGACCGCTCGGCCCTGTATCACCCATCATCCAGAAGTTGTCTTTGCGGTCGCCCGGGAGGACATGGTCAGCGGGCAGATGCCGCAACCACAGGTCGCGCGCCTCGGTGTCGGCCCCGACGCGAGCGTTGGAGTCGCCGCCGAAGTACGTCGCGTAGAGCCGTTCCTTCGGAAAGCCCCAGATTTTGACAAGAAGTTCCCAAGCCCAATCAATCGCCTCGCGCTTGAAGTAATCGCCAAAGCTCCAATTGCCAAGCATCTCGAAGAATGTGTGGTGATAAGTGTCGAGTCCGACATCTTCGAGGTCGTTGTGTTTGCCGCCGGCCCGGATGCATTTCTGCGTATCAGCAACTCGCGCCGGGTCCCATTGCGGCTTGGCTTGGCCGAGAAAGATGGGCACAAACTGGTTCATCCCGGCGTTGGTGAATAGCAGGTTTGGCGCGTCCGGCAGCAGCGACGATGACGGCACAATGGCGTGCTGCTTCGACTTGAAATAATCGAGAAAACTCTGGCGAATCTCGGCTGAGGTCATGACTGGATAATTCTAGCTCAATTGTCATTCTGGGCGAAGCGAAATTCGGAGAAGCTGCCTGCCGTGCGGCGGCAAATCTCAGTCGTTGGAGGGAAACAACAGAGACCCTTCTCGATGGGCTTCGGGTGACGGCTTTAGAAGGACGGGTTACTCCGCCGTGCCGCCGATCCGCTTGCCCACGAGCGCCCCCGCTGCAACTTTTACCCTGACCGCCGCGATGACCTGATCGAGCGTTTTCGGGTTCTCGCGCAGGAAATCCTTTGTCGACTCGCGGCCCTGACCGATCTGTTGGCCCGCGAACGCCAGCCACGAGCCTTTTCGCTCCAGCACGCCGAGGTCGGTCGCCACATCAATGACCGAGCCTTCCTGTGAAATGCCGCGGTCGTACATGATGTCGAACTCCGCCTCGGCGAACGGCGGCGCGACTTTGTTCTTCACAACTCTGGCGCGGACGTGGCTGCCGATGACCTTGCCGCTCGAATCCTTGATGGCGCTGACGCGGCGTAGATCCAACCGGACGCCGGCGTAGAATTTCAGCGCCCGGCCGCCGGGCGTCGTTTCTGGGTTGCCGAACATCACGCCGATTTTCTCCCGGATCTGGTTGGTGAAAATGCAGCAGGTCTTTGCCTTGTGAATGACTGCCGTCAGTTTCCGCATCGCCTGGCTCATCAACCGCGCTTGGGCGCCAACGGTCGCATCGCCCATCTGGCCTTCCAACTCGGCGCGCGGCACCAGCGCGGCCACCGAGTCCACCACCAGCACGTCCACGGCATTACTGCGGATCAACGTCTCCGCTACCGTCAATGCCTCCTCGCCGCTGTCGGGCTGCGAGATCAGCAAATCGTCGAGGTTCACGCCGATCCGTTTCGCGTACGCCGGATCCATCGCGTGCTCGGCATCAATCATCGCCGCCAACCCGCCCGCGCGTTGCGCGTTGGCAATCACCGACAACGCCAATGTCGTTTTGCCGCCGCCTTCGGGGCCGAACAACTCGGTCACACGCCCGCACGGTAGACCGCCGACGCCGAGCGCGAGGTCGAGCGACAGTGCGCCCGTCGAAATGACCGGGATATCCACGCGCGCCGTCTCGTCGCCGAGCCGCATGATCGAGCCGGCTCCGAATTGTTTTTCGATGGCGGCCACTGCCGACTGGAGATTCTTGTCCTTGAACGCACTTTGCTTGGCGGCTTCTTTTTCCTTGGCATCAGGTTTCGGCGGCATGATGACCTCCTGTGAACGTGTGCGACGACAGTTTCGTGTAAATCAATCCTTCGGGATGCAGTTGACTTTGGAAAAGATGGATTGCGTCCACGTGCATCGTTCCGAAGTCGGTATCCTTAATGGAATCCAATGCCCTTGTCAACGCATCGTCCGGCTTCGGGATCCCCGACTTCATCGGGGCAGGTTTAATCCGTCCCAGCGTCAGATGCGTCGAAAACTCGCGGTGCTCCGGTTCAAACCCGAACTGTTGCATCTCGATTTGTACCGCGCGCGCCAAGTCCCGTAGGGGCACGGCATGCCGTGCCCCCGCAATCGAGACATCGTTGCAACCCACCCACAACACCCGCGGCCGTTTTTCGTCGGGAAACGCTCCCGCGCCTTTTACTCGCAGATCGAACGGCTCATGTTGTTTGGCCACGACAGACAGCGCTTCGGAAATCTTCGGCACCACCGGTTCCTCGACGCACCCGAGGAACTGCAACGTCAGATGCACATTCTCGATTTTCGCCCACGAAACCTTCACGCCAAGATTGGCTCGCTTCAGCCGCGCCTGCGCTTCGGTAATAGCGGCGCGAACATCTTCAGGAATGTCTATTGCGATGAAGGCGCGGATCATGGTTCCTGCCGTCACCGATACCAAACTGCCCCTGTTATGTCACGCCTGCCGACAGCAGCGCGGGCATCCCGCCCGTCCCACCACGGTCACTCCGATTGCCTCACTGGGTTGACATTGTGCCTAGTCTTTGGTGGAATGCCGCCGTCTGGAACAGGGCAAGCGGGAGAAACCGGACAGTCTGCCTTTACCGTTTTATACAGTCTGTCAGTCTATTGTGAAAGTTCAGGGTAGATGGAGAAGCCGCCAATTATTAGTAAGCCAGTTGCCGGAGTAAAAGGGATTGCTCGGTCTTTGCTTCGTAATCAGTTCCTTCAATTCATAGCCGTGGTGTTTGGCGTTTTTCTTCTTGCCGCATACCCCTCTTCTTGCCGCATACCTCATCAGGCCCAAACCGCCGAAGGACAGCGAGCTAATCCAAAACTTCTATGCACATCGCGCTGATTACGAGCAATTGCGCGACATGCTTCAGGCTGATAAGCAAGTGCTTTGGGTTGCGAGATACGGCGTTGAGACAACGAATTCACATGGTGCCCGAGTTCCGTCCGAAGCAAACTTCCCAGTCAAACGTTACGATGAGTACTTGGCTCTGCTTAAGCAGGTCGGTGGCTCTGCCGCGTTCCGCGGCGGGCATTCGCAAGCCGATCCTAGTGTTGGGGTCTGGGGCTGGGGCTGGGCAGGCAAAACTCGACACATCGTCATCTGTTGGCTTGATCAAGAACCCACGAACCAAGTCTCCAGTCTGGACGGTTACCTAAGCCAGAGGCGTAGCAGAGAACGGCAGGTTGTCTATAGGCACATTGAGGGGAATTGGTATTTTTGGACGGACTTGTAGAAGCTCTAACCGCGCCCACCAAGCAGTTCGCGCCTCACCATGTCGAGGGCGTGCTGCGAAACGAAGAATTTGAAAGTCTCGCGGTCAAACACCAGCGTGTGCCGTTGCACCACGGTGCGCTGCAGCGTCGCCATGCCGATGAACACAAGACCGACCGGTTTTTCCGGCGTGCCGCCTGTTGGCCCGGCGATACCGGTTGCGCTGATGGCAAAATCTGCGCCGCTGCGCGTACGGGCGCTTTCGGCCATTTCGCGAGCGACTTCTTCGCTGACCGCGCCGAACTGTTTCAATGACTCCGCACGCACGCCGAGCTGATTCATCTTCGATTCATTCGAGTACGTCACCCAGCCATTGAGAAAGACTTCGCTGGAGCCGCTGACGTTGGTGATGCGATTGGCGATCATGCCGCCCGTGCAGGATTCCGCCGTGACGATGGTCTTGCGCGCCGCGATCAGTTCTCGGACAACAACCTCTTCCAGTCGTTCTTCACCCGTCCCAAAGATGTGATCGCCCAGCGCGCCGCGAATTCGTTTCTCGGCTTCATCGGCGGAGGATTTGAGATTTGAAATCACCCGCACTTCCACCTCGCCCGGTCGCGCACAGTAGCCGAGTTCGACATCGCGGATGTCGGCGAGCGCTGGTGCAACCTTCTCTTCGACGATTGACTCCGGTAGACCTACGACTTTGAACGTGCGGCAGTCGAACGGGGCCGACACGCCGTGCCGTTGCCGCAGCATCGGCAACACAAATTCCTCGAATATCGGCTTCAACTCGCGAGGCGGCCCCGGCAACAACACCACGAGCTTGTCGTTGTGCTCAATGGCCAGCCCGGGCGCGGTCCCTTTCCGATTGGACAACACGCGCGCGCCGACAGGAACCAACGATTGCACGTTGACCGATTCGGGCATGCCGACGATACCACGGCGCTTGAACCGCTCCGCGATGGCGGCGGCCACGGTCTCATCGCGAACCAGTTTCCGTCCAAGCAGTTCGGCCACTACATCGCGCGTCATGTCGTCGGCAGTGGGACCGAGTCCGCCGGTAACGATCACGGCGTCACAACGCGCCAGTGCCTCGGCGATACAACTATGGAGTTCGGCCCGCGCGTCGCCAACGGTGACCTGCCGTTCCAAGCGCAGACCGATCTCGCCGAGTTTTCGGGCGATGTAGTTGAGGTGGGCGTTGACGGTGAAGCCGAGCAACAATTCGCTGCCGGTGTTTATCAATTCGATTCGCACGGTCTGCCGAGCCTCAATTCGTGGGCGGTTTGTCAGGCGTCTTGTCCGCGGGCTGTTCGGACATGGGTTGTTTGGGAGCTTTTTCCTTCGATTTGTCGCCACCGATATTGCCGTGCGGCATGATTTCCGACGGAAGATTCACGGGCCTGTAGTTCGGTTGGGAGAGCGTGCCGCCGATTTTGTACTCAAAAATGTTGCCGATGATGATATCCCACAGCAGGTTGAACCCGGGCAATAGCCGCAGGAACTGTAGTTTCACCCGAAAATCGAGTTTCCCGTTGAAGTCCGCCTTCCCGTGCGACCGCAACGTGAACGCGCCAGCGTCAACGATAAGATCGTCGGTTTTCACCGCCTGATCCGCCACCATGTAGGCGCACTGCGCGCTGGTGATCTTTGTCGAACCAAGTCCCGGAGCGAGGCTGTTCAGGATCTGCGAAAAAATCCCGAATAGCGGCACTTCAGCCAGCAAGCCGTCGGCGATCTCGACGTTACCGTTGCCCTGCATTGCCGCCAAGTCTGACCCGCGCCCCTGTAACTCGATGTGTCCCGTCAACCATCCGCTCGTCTCGCCTGGTTTCCCACGGACCGACTCCAACATCTTGTGCAGCTCGCAACGCTCGGCGCCCAACTCTATCCGGTACTCCATGTTGGTGTCTGCGCCCGTAAACGTCGCCTTGCCACGCAACTTGCCTCCATACAAATCCGCGTCGAAATTCTCCACCTGCGCCGCGCCTGCCGTTGCCGTCAGGTTTGCCGTCGCGTGGTCCGCCTTGCATTTCCACCACGCCAACCCGCTCGCCGCCAACTGTATTTGCAGGACTTCGTTTGTGAACACCAGCGTCGCGTCACCGTGGTCGGTCGCGAACTTCCAGAATGCGAATCCGTCGTTTCCAAGTTGCGCCGTCCACGCCGTCTGTTTCGGGTCGGCGAAATCCACCACCCCGGACGCCCGTGCCATCGTGTTCGAGCCGAACCGATACGGCTCCATCGTCTTCGCGGCTTTCTCGCCGAGCAATCCGGCCATCGCAGCGGGATCAGCAGTGCTGCGCATGTCGAAAGCAAGCTGTTGCGCGTTGAAATCCGCCGTCAACTCACCGCGCAACTCACCGTCCGGCCGGCCGAGTATGATGTCGCGCACGTCGAGCTTGTTTTGAAGAAGCCGCAGTGATCCCGACGCCTGTTCCAACGGCACACCCCGGTAACTGCACCGCGCCGCCGTCACAACCGCATCGTACGCAAACGCGTTTTGATCGACAAAATCCCCGCGGACTTTTGCCGTCACATGCGGCGACGTCTCAAACCAGCACGGCTCGAACCATCGCCGCATAATCGGCCTCATCAACGGCAACAGCTTTGTCGGGTCCAGCGTGCTGTAGAACTCGTAGGCGAAGGCCGTGCTCTGCACGTTAATCTGCCCATGCCCCGTCAGACGGCCTTCTGGCATCACCAGCACCGCGTCCGAAAAGAACAACTCGCGTTCCTTGCTCGCCAACGCGAACTGGATCGAGTTGAACTTTACGCCACGGAATTCCAGTCCGCCGGCCTCCACCGTCCCCCGCATTTGTGGCAGGCTGCCCGTCTCGGGCGATAATACCAGCCGCGCGACGATCCTCGGATTCTGCGCCAGCTTCAACTTCCGTAGCTCAGCTGACGCCGCTGCAGGCAACAACGGCGCAACCCCCCTCGGATTCACCGTGCTCGTCACCTGCAGATCGAATTGCCCGGCCACCACGTCGTACCGGCCCGTCACCGTCACCGAACCGCCGTACAACTTCACATCGCACTGCTGGACCTCGATCACGCCATTGGTCAACAGCATGTCCACCGCCACCGAGTCAGTCCGTACACCCCGATACTGCAACCCCGCGCCGCGTAATTGCGCCCGGGCCTGTTGCACAACAAACGGTTGCCCGAGGTCCACCGCAAAATCGACCGTCAATTCCAGTGGAAACGTTTCATGTAGCTGGTTCAACTCGCGCACCACCTTTGTCAGCGGCACGAACTGACGGGCAATGCTCCTATCTGCCGGCGGGGGTGACTGGCCCGGCGTCGGTGCGACGGAAACCGCCTGTGGTTTAAGCGTTCCCGTCACGTGCAGTCCGATACCGCAATACACGCCTGTGAGCTGCGTGAGATGAATCGTCCCGTCATCGGCAAAGCGCAGAACCGCTGTGGCCTTCTCAGCGGTGAAATACTCCGTGCTGACACCGTCGGAGGGGGTCGGCACCGCCACGCGTGCGTTGGCAATCCGGAGGGTGTCCACCGCGTTGCGCCGCTGCAATAGCCGTCGCCAATTCCAGTGCAACGTCAGTTCATCAATCCGCGCCAGCGGTTTGTCGGGCTTCGCGGTGTCGGCCAGCACCACATCGGTCGCCATCACGCCACGCAGCAGAACCAGCCGTGCGGACCCGAATTGCGCCGTGATGCCGGCCTTCCGCAACTGTCCAATCACGATCTTCGTCAGCAACGGAGGAAACCCGACCGCGTGCAAATACGCGAGCGTTACCAATGCAAGCACCAGCAACGCTCCGATGGTTTTCCCCAGATAATGCGCGCGGAGTTTCACCGCTCCCATTTGATAAGCCCGTTACCCATCAGCGTCAACCCTGCTTTGAGCGGGTCAACAGATTTGGAGGCGCCGGACAGCGCATAGATCGCGCGCTGTTGCCAGCCGACATCTGATAGCTACGTTTCGGGCCAGCCGCCGACGATGTAGCGTTCCAATTCCTGAATTGTGAACTGTTGGTCGGAGATGACGCTCTTGACGACGTCGCCGATGGAGACCAACCCCACCAACTGGCCGTTGTCCAGCACAGGCAGATGGCGGGTATGCTTGTCGGTCATCAACGCCATGCACTTATCAATCGTCTCATCGGGGCCGACATACAACACGTTCTTCGTCATCAACTCACCAACGGCCACTGTCTTGGAGTGTTTACCTTTCAGGATCACCTTGCGGGCGTAATCGCGCTCCGTGAACATGCCTACCACTTTTTTCCCCGCTACCACGACCAACGCACCCACGTTCTTGTCGGCCATCAACTCCAAGGCCTGATAGACCGTGGTCTGTGGAGCGACCGACCACACTTCGTTCCCCTTTGTCTGCAACAGTTGCCTGACTGTATACATGAACTTTCCTCCCGGCGTTGCTGATACAACCTACTCTTCCGTCCGCTGGACGCAAGAGACAAATGGAAACGCCGGCATCGCGGCAGCATACGAAAAAGTCTGCCCGTTGAATGTTGACGACTGAAAGCTAGTTCGGCGGCGGAGATTTCTCGCCGAATAAGTACATCTGCGGCGGCGGTTCCTTGATCTTGTTGTCTCGCCCGCCGCTGTTTTCCCGTTCTTGGTCTTCGGCCGTCTGTCTTCGTTCCGTCTTGGCGATCTTCGGCTGTCCTTCAGCGGAGATTTCGGATTCTTCGAGGTTTGCCAGCACTTCCTTGGCGCGCTCGACGACTGCTTTCGGCAGGCCGGCGAGACGGGCGACCTGGATGCCATAACTCTTGTCTGTGCCGCCGGGCAGGATTTTGTGAAGAAAGATCACCCGGTCGTGCCATTCACGGACTGCGACGTTGTAGTTCTTCACTCGGGGCAGCGTGGTGGCAAGTTCGGTCAACTCATGATAGTGCGTGGCGAACAGCGTTTTGGCGCCGACGACGTTGTGGAGGTGCTCGGCCACCGCCCACGCGATGCTCAGGCCGTCGAACGTGCTCGTGCCACGCCCGATCTCGTCGAGCACAACCAGACTGCATGTGGTGGCGTTGTTGAGGATGTTGGCCGCCTCGTTCATCTCGACAAGGAACGTGCTCTGGCCGCGGGCAAGGTCATCGGTCGCGCCGATGCGCGTAAATATGCGATCCACCAGCCCGATCATTGCCCGGGCCGCCGGAACATACGAGCCGACTTGCGCCATCAACACCAGTAGCGCCACCTGCCGGATGTAGGTGCTCTTGCCTGCCATGTTCGGGCCGGTGATGATGAGAATCTGCTGTTCCGTGCCGTCGAGCAGCGAATCATTCGGCACGAATCGTTCCTCGATCAGCGTTTGTTCCAGAACGGGATGCCGTCCGTCCACGATCTCAACGCGGTCGCCGTCGTTGACGGTCGGGCGACAATAGTTTTGGTGCCGCGCCAGTTCGGCGAACCCCGCCAGCGCGTCGAGCGCCGCGAGCGCCGCGGCCGATTGCTGAATTTGCGCCGATTGCCGCAACACGGCGTCGCGCACTTGCAGGAAAAGCTCGTACTCCAGCACCTTCGCCTTGTCCTCCGCGCCGAGGATCTTGCCTTCCATATCCTTCAACTCGGGCGTGTAGAACCGTTCGCCTGTTGCGACGGTTTGTTTGCGGATATAATCGGTCGGCACCTTGGAGAGGTTGGCCTTGGTAACCTCAATGTAATAACCAAACACCTGGTTGTAGCGCACCTTGAGCGAGGCGATCCCCGTGCGTTCGACCTCTTTCTGTTGGAGCGCGGCGACCCATGCCTTCCCATCCGTTGCCGCGCTGCGCAATTCGTCCAATTCGACACTGAACCCCGGTCTCATGACGCCGCCGTCTTTCAACGCCATCGGTGGCCCATCCACAATTGCCCGCGAGATCAGGTCAACAAGCTCGGGTTGCGCGGTGATCTGGGAGTTGAGCGTCGCAAGAAGATCCGGAGGGGTTGCGTCCTCGAACTGCTGCGATGCAGCGAGATCCTCCGCCGACCGCTTCGCCTGCAGCAGCGTCGCCTTCACCAGTGGCAGTGCCGCCAGCGAATCCTTCAGCGCAACGAGGTCGCGGGCGTTGCCCGAGCCAACGCTGAGGCGGGCGAGCATCCGCTCCATGTCGCGCACGACGCGGAGATGCTCGCGGAAACTGGTCAGCACGGCAGGCTCGGCGCAGAACGCGGCGATCGCGCTCTGGCGCGCCCGGATTTGCTCGACGTTTTTCAAAGGATGCGTCAGCCACTCGCGCAACAAACGCGCGCCCATCGGCGTGAGCGTGCGATCGAGACAGCCGATCAGCGTGTGTTTGACGGCACGTCCCGACGCGCCAGCGTCGGCGTACGCACGGGGTGGCTCGAGCAGTTCGAGATTCCGCTGTGTTATGGCGTCGAGCACCATGTAATCGGTCGTGCTGTAGACTTTCAGGCCGTGGATGTGACTGGTGCTGCGCCGCAGGGATTGCTGGAGGTAATGCAGCGCAGCACCGGCCGCGCCGATGCCCGCGGTCAGATCGCTCGCGCCAAAACCGTCGAGCGATTGCGTCTTGAAATGGTCGCGCAACGTGGAAAACGCCGTCTCGGGCTCGAACGTCCAGCCGTCGTAAGGCGTGATGGAGAACGGCTGACGGGAACCCAGCAACGTTTTTGCTTCGTCATGCCACCCGGTCGGAACAACGATTTCGGCGGGACGGACCCGGGCCAGTTCATTGTGGAGCTGTTCGATGGTCGACAGTTCGGTCACTTTGAAATCGCCGGTCGTGAGGTCAATCAGGGCCAAGCCAAAAGCTGTCTTTCTGATTTTGAGATCAGGAGTGGGACACAGAGCCGCGAGGAAGTTATTTTGTTCGGCGTGGAGGATATGAGTGTCGAAGTGCGTGCCCGGGCTGAGGATTTGCGTGACATCACGGTTGACGAGCTTACCGGGTTGGGCCTCCTCGAGTTGGTCGCAGATGGCCACCTTGCGGCCGAGCCGCAGCAGCTTGCTGATGTACGTCTCGGCAGCGTGGTGCGGGACGCCGCACATAGGGACGCCGTTACGGTGAGTGAGCGCCAGGTTCAAGAGCATGGCGGCGCTCTGTGCATCCTCGAAAAACATCTCGTAGAAATCGCCAAGCCGGAACAGCAGCAGCGCGTCGCCGGGAATCTGGTGCTTGATGCGGCGGTACTGCTGCATCATCGGCGTCAATTGCTGGTTTACCGGAAACGTCGCCATGATGTGACATTATACGAGCGGGAGTGCGCCGGGCGCAATCCACGAGCGTGGCGTTCAACGACCCAGAACCTCTTCCACCGCCGTGCGCAGTTGCTCCATCGTAAAAGGTTTAAGGAGCAGGGTGTTGCCGGTCCGCTCGATGAAACCCGAAATCCCGTCGTTCCGTTCAATCTGGCCCGTGATAAACACAAAATGGTCGGCCAGATACGGGAATTCCCTGGCGATCACGCACTGAAGTTCCTCGCCACCCATGCGGGACATCATCAAATCGCAGACTATCGCATCGTAATCGGTGGTCCGCATTCCTTCGAGCGCCTCCATGCCGTTGCTGGCGGTGTCTACCACCCAATTCTCGCGCGTCAACGCTTCGGCTAGCTGCTGCACCAGATCATAGTCGTCCTCGACAACCAACAGGCGGATCATTGGTTTTTTGGGGCGCTCTTTCTCGGCCATGGCCTGCACTCCTGTGCATCGTCTTCTATCGGACCACTACTCTCATTTGACGGCGCGCGCAACAATTTTGCGGCTGCACTCGACTGAGGCGTGCCCGCAAACACGCCGCCAGTCCCGGCCCCAAAGACGGTTCACTGACAGTTTGCGTTTGCCGCGGTCTGCCGCTAGGATGAGTGGCGGAGGGCGGTATGAAGGTGTTTCTTATCGGCTGGCTTGTGGGCGCACTGGTTGGCGGGTTGGGTGTTTGGTATTTCCTGGAAGGGCGCGAGAAACCGGCGATCCGACACGCACAGGATGCGACGGCGATGGCCATCGAACGCGCGGCCGATGCCGCGAAGGTCAGGCTCTTCGCGTGGCATTTGACGGGTGACGACATCAAGAATGACCTTGCCCGTACGGGCAAGGTCGTGCGCCGTTCGGCATGCGACGCGGGCGCGGCCATTGCCGACGCCACTGCCGACGCGCGGGTCACCGCAAAGATCAAAGCGAAGTTGGTCACCGACCGCGAATTGTCCGCGCGGAACATCTCAGTGAACACCACCGATGGACACGTGACGTTGGCGGGCATGGTGTTGTCGCCCGAACTCATCGGCAAGGTGATGTTGTTGGCGCTGGAGACCGATGGCGTCCGCGACGTGACATCCAATCTGCAGGTGAAGACCAAGTAAGCTTGCAGCCACGAAGGAGGTCGCGGCTACAATTGAAGGGTCGGATGGACAAAAAAGAGATTGCCGAGGTGTTCGAAAAGATCGGCGCGCTGTTGGAGCTGAAAGGCGAGAACCCGTTCCGCGTCCGCGCTTACTACAATGCCGCACGGATGATTGATGGCCTGCAGGAAGACCTCCACAAGTTGGTGGACGAACAGCGGCTCACCGAGATCAAAGGCATCGGCACCGACCTCGCCGCCAAGATCACCGAGATGGTGACGACCAATCGCTTGAAGTTCCACGATGAATTGAGGGCGTCGCTGCCGCCGGGCTTGCTCGACATGCTTCGCATCCCGGGGCTCGGCCCGAAGAAAACCAAGGCGGTGTACGAGAAACTCAAGGTGGACTCGATCGACAAGCTCGAAGCGGCCTGCAAGGCGGGCAAGTTGGCGCAGATTGAAGGTTTCGGCGAGAAATCCCAGACGAAGATTTTGGAAGGTATCGCCCTTATTCGCCAGTTTGGTTCGCGACATCACTACCACACGGCTTCGGCAGCTGCGCTGCCGATCTTGGAGGCGTTGCGTGCCCGCGATGGCGTGATCCGGTGCAGTATTGTGGGAAGTCTGCTGCGGCGCCGCGAAACCATCGGCGACGTGGATTTGCTCGTCAGTGCAAAACCGAAAGATGTTGCGGCCATTATTGAAGATTTCGTCCGGATGCCCGGCGTTATCAGTATCAGCGCCAAGGGCGAGACGAAGGCCAGTGTCGTGCTCAAGGGCGGTGTCCATGCCGATCTACGCGTGGTCAGCGATGGGCAATACGCGTTCGCGCTGAACTATTTCACCGGCAGCAAGGAGCACAACATCGCCCTGCGTGCGCGGGCGCTGAAGTTGAAGAAGCTGTCGCTGAATGAGTACGGTTTCTCACCCGCCGCCGAGAAGGAGAAAAGCGCCAAGGAACTCGGTAGCTCGATAAAATGCAGGGATGAAGAGGACATTTACCACGCGCTCGGCCTCGATTACATCCCGCCAGAATTGCGCGAAGACATGGGCGAGATCGAGGCTGCCGAGAAAGGCGAACTGCCGAAACTTATTGAGAGAGAAAATCTGCGTGGCACGTTCCATTGCCACTCTACCTGGAGCGATGGCATCGAGAGCGTCGAAACAATGGCCCGCGCCGCGATGGATCTCGGTTTGGAATACATCGGCATCGCCGACCACAGCAAATCGCAACGCCAGGCCAATGGGCTGGATGAAAAGCGTCTGCGCCAGGAGGCCGAAGAGGTTCGGAAGCTGAACGAGAAGATCGCCAAGGACGACTTCCGTGTTTTCTTCGGCGTCGAGTGCGACATTCTGCCTGACGGCTCGCTCGATTTCAACGAGAAGATGCTGGCGTCATGCGACTACGTCATCGCCGCCGTCCACAGCAACTTCAACCTGCCTGCGGACACCCAGACCAAACGCATCTGCAAGGCGGTGGCGCATCCGAGCGTCACGATGCTTGCACACCCAACAGGACGGTTACTGCTGGAGCGAGAAGGCTACGCCGTCAATCTGCCCGACGTGATTGAGGCCGCGGCAAAGCATCGCAAGATCATAGAGTTAAACGCGCACCCTTACCGGCTCGACTTGGATTGGCGGTTCTGGAAACGCGCCAAGGAGCTGGGTGTCCGCTGCGCCATCAACCCCGATGCCCACAGCCTTCCCGACCTCCAATACCTTGCCATCGGCATCGGCATTGCGAGGAAGGGGTGGCTCACCAAAGCTGACGTGATCAATTGTCTGCCTCTGCAGGATGCGGAGAAGGTGCTGAAGTCTATCTGACGTTTGCAGTCGCGTGAAGGGTGAGTCTCTCGATCCACCGGATGCAGGACAACAAGCGGCTCAGCCAGACCTTGAGCGGACTCGCACATTATGGCATACCCCCGAGGGGGAAGGATGACGGTGCGCCCATGAGCGCTTGGTACCGCGGATCGCTGTACATAGCGTTGGGCCATGTCTCTTTTCCGGCAGCATCGCTGTAAGCGGGATTCAGTCGAATGGCTGCTTCGAGTGAATCGAGGGAATCCTTTATCATGCCTTGTAAGGCGCGAACGCGTGCCAGTCCGTAGTAGGCAGAGCTCTCTTGCGGATAGTGTTGCAGAATCAATTGGAGCGTGTTGACGCACTTGTCGATTTGACCCGCCGACACGTAAGCTTGGGCAATCATCATCATGTCGCCCGAAGAAAGGTTGCTCTGGGCAAGATAGCCGTCACATAAAGGTTGAATCCTGTCCGGCCGGCCGAGTTGGCCATAGATTCGGGCCAACTGCGTGACTTTTTGGGCATTCCGCGGGTCGGCAACCACCACGCGCTCCAGTAATGGCGCGGCCTTGTCGAACTTGCCAAGCTGGCTGTACGCTTGCGCCAACTGCAGCACCGTTTCCATGTTGGTTGGGGCTGCGGAGATGGCTTGCTCAAGTTGCCGCAACTGTTGGTTCTGCTGCTTTAGTTCGCGCAGTCGTTGGACGGCTTCTCCGATCCTCTTGTTGAGTGGATCACGCTGCTGGTAACTTTCGAGTGTCGAAATTGCGTCGTCAAATCTCCCGATCTCGGCGCAAAGCTGAGCAAGACGGAAATTTGCCTCAGGGCTTTCGGGGCAAAGCCACAGCGACTGCTGGAATGCGTATATCGCCGCGTCATGCAGTTTCTGCGACGCATAGACACCGCCGATTGCCGAGCGAAGTTTGGAGAACGTTTTTTGTGCATCGCCGTCGCGGTGGAACTCGGGCCGCGCATCGAAGTTGGCACACAGTTTGTCCCAGTAGGCGCGGTCGCGTGCAATTATTTCCTGCCACCGCTTCGGATCCTGAGCGGGGGGCGGAAGCGGGTTATGATTGATCTTCATGATGATGCCGTACGGTTCCAGGTACGGATACATCCACGGTATGACGTAGCTTTCCTCGACGTAGAACGCGTGTTTATCCTTGTTCCGATCGAAGATCCAGCGGCAGAGGATGCCGTTGATCTTCATGACGCCGCCAACGCCGTGCACCGACACCCGTCCCTCCTGAACCTCGACCTGTTCATCGACCGACAGTTGTTCTCCGCGCTGCTGGCGGGCCTGCACATCAGCAACGTATTCCTGAAACGCGCGCTGCGAATCGTCCCCCGTGGGAATCCAGATCGGTTCGACCGGGTACGTCTTATCGCGACCGAGTGCCGCCCACACGCGCTTGATCCACCAACGCTGCCACGGCGGACGATTGGTCAATGTTTCGGGGTGGCGCGGGTCCGGGCGGCTGGCGTCGTAGTGGTTGCGGATGTAATTCATGTAGGTAAAATCGGCCAGCGCGTTTTGAGTGATGATGATCACATCGCGCCGGTCGAACTTCGCACCGCCTTCCGGGTCGAAATTGGGGTCGTGGAACTTTTGCGATGGCGGCACCACGCTCTCGCAGAAAATCATGTACGTTGGCACGAAACGGCCCGGGTCGGTCCCGCCGAACAACACGGCGTTGCGCTCCATCGGGTCATAGCCCCCGCCGGGGTAGAACATACGGTAGCCGAACTGGTACCCGAAATCGTGACCACGCTGCTCGCAAATCGGCCAGTTCCGCTGGAACGGTATCAATGGCAGCGCCAGCAGCGCGATGCACACTGCTTGTACGGCAGTCCAGGGCAATTTCTTCCACTGTGCCACCAACCATGCGATCGTCAGTGCAATGCCGTAGCCGATCAACACCGCAAAGAACCCGTGTGCGGGCGCGAAGAACTTGATGTTGATCTCCTGTTGTTGCTTGTCAACCCCGGGGTTGATGATCGTCAACAGCCCGACACTGGTCGTGAAGAACGCCGCCCAGACAAAGATCAGCCAAGATCGACCGCGGGTGCGCATTGATCTCCAGCCAAAGATCAGAAAGACCAGGCTGCCGACACCGAGTAGCGCGAACGACAATCCCAGTAGATAATCGCGCTCCATCCCCAGCCGTGGGCTAAACTGCTGCAGCAGCGCCTTGATGAACAACTGGATCTGTATATAAAAGTCGTGGCTCAGAGGACTGGCTAGGTGTAGCCGTTCGTATTGCCCGCGGGTGATGTGATGCAGGAAACCCTCTCTGGTGTTTGCGAATCCCCAGTTCATCGGCGGGTTCGTAGCGGCGGCGATAGGCATGTACGCGTAAAACCCAACGCCGATCAGGAACACCACCGTGCAAATCAGCGCCCGACGCCAACTCAGCCATTGTTCGCTCGCGCCGAGGATCAACAAGAACGCACCCACAATGGCGAACAGCCACGCGACCAGATGCAAGTCCATGGCACCCAAGATCGGCACTGGGATGAACTCCTTTAGTTGTTTCATTCCAGCCCACGCCATCACAAACGACCACGCGGCAGCGGAGAGTAATACCGCGACGATCAGTTCTGCAAAAGTCCGGAAACTTCCTTTCTGGAACATCCCGGCGTCAAGCCACTGCAACAACTCCAGGGCGAACACCCCCACGACAAACGGCGCCACCATCACGACGATTGTCTGGTGATTGCTGATCCCGAGGCCATAAACCAGAATCGTCGCATAGAGGAATCCATGGCGTTCGGGCCGCAGCATCCACCCAAAGAAGGTGAAGGCCGTAAGCGTGAACATGAACACGTTCAGCACGCGCATCTCCGGCACGCATGCCCAGAGCCAGACGCCCCGATTGAACCCGAACAACAACGCTGTGCTGGCGCCCACTGTCAGCGCTATCCACCGCTTCAACTTCTCGTCAATCGGCTCCGCCCACGCCAGCGACCGCAACAGCATCAGAATGCTACGAGTCATCAGCAACGTCATGATGCCGACCACCAGTGCACCGGTCAACACCGACATCAGACAGATCCGCCATGCCGGATTGCCAAACGGCACCAGATGCCGCCACACCCATCCCAAGAAGGCCCACAGCGGATACCCCGGCGGATGCGGCACGCCGAAATTGAACGCGCCCGTCACCAACTCGCCCGAATCTTCCATCGTGACCTCAGGTGACATGAGGTAAAAAAACACCAGCCCGGCAATAAGGAACGCCGCACTGGCCACAATCCAATCCTGAAGCGCGAAAAGTTGGCGCGCGGGCGCAGACGAGGTCGGGACCATGCTCGGCGACGGCGGTGGCGCAGAGGTCGGCGTGACTGGTTTTGGCCGGTTTTTCGGCGTCGGTTTCTTTGCCATGAAAAACTTGTGCTCCGCATTTTGTGGATGCTGTAGCCGCTCATCCTAGGCGAGCCGCACGCATCTGTCAAACGCGCTTGTAATGTTTCCCACGCGCTCCGCTGCCGGCCCGGCCGCATTGGGTCAAGCGTGCGGCAGAACTTTAAGACCGCATCGGAGGGCGCGGCGTTGAGGAGATTGTCGATGGGCAAAGAATTAACCTTGCGACCACGCGGACTTTCCCGCATATTAGCGTTGCTTTGCGAATGAACACCAAATACTTGGAGGCGGCGCTGCAGCGCGTCACTGATCCAGAGTTGTTGATCAACGTGGTTTCACGGCGAGTCCGTCAACTCATCCAAGGGCATCGACCGTTGACACAAACCGATCCGCGCATGGATTATGCGGATGTCGCGCTGAAGGAAATCAGCGAAGGCAAGATTGGCTACGAAATCGTTGACGAGGAAAAGGTCGCGAAAGACTAGCCGCGAAGGCGTTCGAGGTTAACACAACGCAGGGCGCGGATCCGGACCATTGGCCCCGGACGGACGACGATGGCGGCCACCATTCACAACCACAAAGCGGGCCGCGACTACTTTCTGCTCGACCGGCTCGAAGCGGGTATCGAACTGAAGGGCACGGAGGTCAAGTCGCTGCGGGCCGCGCGCGCCTCTATTGATGATGCCTTCGCCCGCGTGGAACGCGGCCAGATCTGGCTTTACAACGCCCACATCGCCGCCTACGAATTCGGCAACCGTTACAACGTTGATCCACTCCGTCCGCGCCGGCTGCTGCTCCACAAGAAGGAGATTGACCGACTGGCGGGCCAACTCAATGCCAAAGGCATGGCATTGGTGCCACTAAAGATTTACTTCACCAAGCGTTTTGCTAAAGTCCTACTCGGCCTCGGCAAAGGCAAAAACCAGATCGACAGACGCGAGACGCTTAAACGCAAGACCGCCGAGCGCGAAATTGACCGCGCCCTGCGCGACCGCGCCAAACGCAGGAACTGACTATGAACTGGAAGATCGTGATCTCGAAAGCCATCCCCGCGTTGGCTTGCTTCGGGGCCGGCCTGCTAACCGCCTTCGTTCTCCTGCAAAAGGCCCCAACATATCAACCGTTTGAATCCAACAAACTCGCGCTCCCGTTAAGACCGTCGGCAGTACAGTCTAGTCCGCCGACAAAACTCCTGAACGCGTCGACCGCGAACTCCACCAATATCTATGGCGCGACTGCTGCATCTAGAACAAAACAGCCGTCCGCAGTGGCTGATCTCGAAGCCTTTCTTCGTGCAGGCGGTACGCGACTGAACCTTCGAGGCCTTTACGAAATGTTGGATGGGCTTTCGACAAACCAGTTTCCCGAAGCCATCGCGGCCTGTCTCAAATCGACCGGTTCTTACTCCTACCGCCAGTACGCTGCGCTTTACGAACTTGCTAGTCGTTGGGGCCGGACCGATCCGCAGAGCGCGCTGGCGTTTGCCCAGACCTTGGGCAACCCCTCTCAGCGCGAGCAAGTCATCGCCTTTGTTTTGTCCGGTTGGGCTGAGATCGATCCAAGCGCCGCTACGGCTTCGGCCAAGCAGCTTCCCAACGGCCAAGTGCGAAACCAAGCCTTCGGCATGGTCGCTCATGTGGTAGCGGCCCAAGACCCTCAAGCCGCCATCAATCTTATGGACAACCTTCCTGCAGGCCAGGCCCGCCAAGCCGTGATAGAAACACTCTTCAGCGAATGGGTCAACCGATCGCCTTCGGAGGCCGCTGCCGCCGCGCTCCAACTCAGCGGACGCGATCGCGACCATGCTGTTGCCGCCATCGCCTCCGCATGGGCCGCTCAAGATCCTGAAGCAGCGTATGCCTGGGCCAGCAACCTCCCGGCCGGAAACGCCCGCAACCAAGCCATCGGAAATGTTCTTCTCGGCTACGTCGCCAAAGATCCGCAAGCGGCCGCGAACATGGCCGCCCAACTGCCGCCCGGCCCCGCTGCGAATCTAGCGATTGCCAGCATTGCTTCTGCTTGGATGCAGTCGGATGCCTCCGCAGCGGTTGTCTGGATTCGGTCACTAGCGGATGGCGCGGCCAAGCGGGACGCAGTTAATAATGTCATCGACGAGCTCGTTTACAGCGATCCGCAGAGTGTCGCCGGTTTGCTCGCCTTGCTTCCGATAAGCCAAGAGAGCGTCGGGAGGTACCAGCAAGTCGCCCGTGCCTTGGCCTACCGCGATCTATCCGCCGCCATCAACTGGGCTAAACAACTCCCCGAAGGCCCAGCTAAACAAAACGCCATCGAAGGCGTCGGCGCTGTGTGGGCACAAACTGATCCGTCCGGAGCAATCACGTTCGCGCTCGGCCTGCCTGCGGGCAATCAACAGAACAACCTCTTAGCCAGCATCGTCTCCGCTTGGGCCATTAATAACCCCGAAGCTGCTGCCGCTTATGTCAATCAACTGCCAACCGGCGACGAAAAAAACAAAGTCGCCGTCTCGCTCGTCAACGTTTGGACTATACGAGATCCGCAAGCCGCTTCCGATTGGGTCACCCAATTGCCCTCCAGCGACAGCCGCGACAACCTTGTCAGCCAACTCTCCAGCAGGTGGGCCGATACCGACCCCAGCAGTGCTGTTAAATGGGTTGAAAGTCTTCCCGCCGGCAAGGCACACGACAACGCCATGAGCAATGTCGCCGAAGCATTGGCATCCAGTGACCCAACTGCCGCCGTGCGCTGGGCCAACACGATTCAGGACGCAGAGATCTGGCGCGAAGCAGCGGAGTCCATTGCTAATAATTGGCTGCGTGTGGATGAAGCTGCCGCCAAGGCTTGGGTCGCGCAGTCCCGGTTGTCCGACGACTTCAAAAAGAGTTTTGCCGGCCGGAAACCGTAACGTTAGTTGGGGAATACGATGGCTTCGCGGTCGCCGTGCGGTGCGTGGCGTTAACGGCCGTAGGGATTCGGAGTGGGCTGTCCGGCCATACCCTGACCAGCACCTTCCATCACCGATCCCGGCACGCGCATCACGCTACCCGCAGGCTGGCCCACGTCGCGGGCGCCTTGATTGACCGATTCACCGGTGCTGGCGCATCCGATGCCCGCCAACACCAACAGCGCCACAAACCATCTGCTTAAAACGCATTTCATGGTCCGTTCCTCCCTCACTTGGATTCGCGGCAAATGTCGCCCGGCTTGACGGGTTTCAACTCGCCGACCGCCCTAGCTTTCGAGTATTTTTCGGACACTTCGAAGATTTTGATTGTGCCATTCTTTGATTCTTCCGAGCCGAGTTGTTCGCCGGTGGAAGGATCCACGAGCGCTTCGCCCACGCTGCTGACGTTGAACGTGTCGCCCTCGGCCACGCCTGTGGCGGTGCCGGCACTGATGTAAATCGCGTCACCGGCAGACTTCACCACTCGGCAGGAGAACGGGACGTTCTTGAGTCTGCCGGCAACATAGGCCACGGCGTTATCAATCGCGATCTGCGTGGCCTTGCCCAAGGGCGTCTTGCTGAAACCCGACGTGCCGAAACTCACAACGCCCACGTTCACACCAACCCCCATGCCGCCCGCCGTTGCCTTGCCCTCGACGCGCTGCGAGTCCAAGACCTGCCCCGTGGTGGCATCAATCAGCCGGATAATCAATCCCACGTGCGCTTCTTCGCGCTTGCCGCCAAGCCTCACCGGGCCAACACCGAGGCCAGTGTCCGAGCCGGCGCTCTGGGCTTCAAACTCGGTAACTGCGCCCTTAATGAGAATCTGCGCGCTGACCAGTTTGCCGGTTTGCGCCGACTGCGATTTTTGGGCGCGCCCGCTGGTCGCCAAATCCTGCTCGGCAATCACATCGTGCAACGTCTCCCGCTCCATCACTGTGAACTGGCCGCTCTTCATCAGGGCATCGGTCAACTGGTCCGCCATCCCATCGTCGAGCGACACCTGGCCGCGCCATGATGTCTTGTTCTCGAACCGGGACACGGCAACGATCTTCTTCATGGTGCCGCCTGCCCAGGCTGGGGCGGTCGCCGACAACCCGCAAAGCAACAGGATGGAAAATAGGTGGGAGGTTTTCATGGCCACAAACATGCCCCATAGCCCGGTTGTTTTCAACCCTAAATTGCGCACGCCCAACATCACTGCATCAGAACAACCGTATGACAGCTTCGCGACCGCCGATGTCAAGGGTGACGCGGTCGCGCTCAATGGCTTTCACGACGGCGCCATCAATGTAATGCTCGACGTACACGACGCGGCCGTTGATCACTGCACAGTACTTTCCCTGCGGGTCTTTCATGATGCCGGTGATCTTGTATTGAGACGTGTCGGCAGGAGGCTGCGAGCCAGCAGGAGGCGTCACGGTAGCAGGCTGAGTGAATGCTTCTGTTTGAGCACGCGGTTTACCCGCCTCTGGCGGCGCCGGTGTGGAAGCGACCGTAATGGAGCTTGACCCTCCAGACGGCTCGGATTTGTGCGCGACCGAGCCCGTGCGGTTGACGATGAAAACAATTGCCACAATCGCCACGAGCGCGACGCATGCCGCGACCACCACCAGCACCGTTTGATGCGATTTCGGAGCCGGTGCGGCCACGTGAGCCGTCCCGCGACTGCGGGATGGCTCGCACGCAGGGGCAGGGGATGCGGGTGTTTGTTGGAACCCCGGTGCCCTTGCCGGCGCGACCGGTTTATCTTCACGCGGGAGAGGCGGACGCGGCACCACGAGTTGTGCGCGTTGCGCGAAAATGGGCGAGTCGCCAGTCTTACGCTGTTTCTCGCGCTCGGCCTTCTGCAAAGCTTCGTGGACGAGGCTCATCGCGCCGCCTCCAGCTCTTGCTGAGACGTTGCCAAAACCGTTCTGCATTCCGTGTCGTCGATAGCCCGTTGGATCATTGCGGCGTCAATCGTAAAGCTTTCCGTCGCGTAGCCGGCCAGCAGCGCCTTGTCGCAGAGTACGTTGATTAGGCGCGGCACGCCGCAGGAGTATTCGTAAATCAATGCCAGCGCTTCTGGATGCCACTGGATGCGCCCGTCGCTTCCGGCCACGTGCAACCGATGTTCGATGTATTCGCCGACCTCTTCCGCCGCCAGTGGCGCGACGTGATGTCGCAGCGCGATGCGCTGTCTGAGTTGCCGCAGATTGTCCTGTGCCAACATTTCACCCAACTCCGGCTGGCCAACCAACACAATCTGCAGAAGTTTTTCCTTCTCGGTTTCGAGATTCGAGAGCAGGCGGATTTGTTCGAGAACACTTGGCCGGAGATTCTGCGCCTCATCGACGATCAACGCGACGTTGTGATTGGCGGCCAACTCGCGCAACAGGAAGGCGTTGATCGTGTCGTACAGGTCCTTCTTGGTGGTCTTGGCGGGCTGGAGACGAAACTCATCGCAGACGGCGCGCAGAATCTGCGAGTCAGACAAGCACGGATTCAGCATCAGGGCCGTCTTGGTGGTGGCATCCAGTGAACTCAAGAGCGCACGGCACAGCGTCGTCTTGCCCGCGCCGACTTCCCCGGTGATGGCGATGAAGCCTTTGCGCTCACGTATGCCATAGAGTAATATCTCCAGCGCGACCCGATGGTTGCGACTGAGGAATAGGAACTGCGGGTCCGGCGTCATGTTGAAGGGATATTCCCGCAGGCCGTAAAATTCTTTATACATCGCCCTGTGCTCCTGATTGCGGTGGATGCTAACACCACTCACCACACGATGACAAGCTGTCTGATTCGCAGGATTTCCCCGATAACTTGTCACTTCGCCCGCCGCAGGCGAGCTTGCCTGCCGACGCGCTTGGGGTTAATCTCTCTCTATCGGACACATATCCAGTGAGCTTGGGCGACAGAGGAAGTACTGGTTGTTGGTAGCAAGGCGAGCACAAGATCTTTGTTTCCGACGTACCGCGATGTTGGTCGCGAGAGGAGTAAATATGGATCGGCGAGAATTTCTTAAGCAGGTGGCCGCGTGGTCGGCGGGTCTGACGGTGGCGGGTCCGCTCTTTCAGGTGACACGGTCGATGTATGCCGCGGAAGTCCCGCCAGCAGCCATGCCGACCTTGGCACTGGCGACCGGCACAGATTATGAGAAGTTGGTCGCAAGGGTTCTCGGCGCGCTAGGCGGCATAAACAAGTTCGTTAAGGTCGGTGCGAAAGTCGTCGTCAAACCAAATATCGGCTGGGACCGCAACCCTGCCCAGGGTGCCGATACTCACCCGCGGGTCGTCAAGGCGCTTGTGAAGCATGCGCTTGACGCTGGCGCATCGAAGGTGATGGTATTCGATCGTCCCTGCAATGACAGCCGACGTTGTTACGCAAACAGCGGCATCGCCGAAGCGGTCGAATCTATCGGTGACCGCCGCGTTGTGTGCGAGTTTATCGACGATCGCAAGTTTGTCCCCGTAAAGATTGAGAAGGGCGTGTCAGTCACCGAATGGCAGTTCTACAAGGACGCCCTCGACGCGGACTGCTACATCAATGTGCCGGTTGCGAAACATCACGGTTTGTCGCGGCTCACGCTCGGAATGAAAAACGTGATGGGCGTCATCGGCGGCAAACGCGGCGAGATTCACCAGTCCATCGGACAACGGTTGGCCGACCTCAACACTGTGATTCGCCCGAAACTCACGGTGATCGACGCCACGCGCATCCTGCTGCGCCATGGTCCCCAAGGCGGCAACCTCGCCGACGTGAAGATCCTCGACACGCTGATGGCCTCGACCGACCCCGTCGCCGCCGACGCGTACGCAACAACACTGTTCGACCTGAAGCCCGACGCCGTCGAGTCGACGCGCGCCGCGTACCGAGCCGGCCTTGGCGAGATGGACTTGAGCAAAGTGCGCGTGCTGAAGGTGTAACACGGAATGGATGATGTTGCGATTTAGTCAGATTCCGTGGCGGTTTTGGCGGCGGGCGACGCAGGTCGTCTGCCTGCTGTTGTTCCTGTGGCTGTTCCGCAAAACTGAGTACACGGGCGTCACCGAAATCCCGGGCGCTGTCAACATCCTCTTCCGTATTGATCCGCTTGTCGCTGCTTCGGTCATGGTTGCCGCAAAGCGGGTCGTTCTCACGGCGTTGTGGTCGCTGATCCTTGTCGCGCTCACCGTCGTGCTCGGCCGATTTTTCTGCGGCTGGGTTTGTCCGCTAGGAACCTTGCTGGATGGTGTGCGGCGGTTTGTATCGACGCGTTTCCAGACGCGACCACTAAACCATCGCTGGCAGTACGTAAAACACTTCCTGCTCGGCGTCATCCTCATGGGCGCAGTGTTCAGTTTACCGCTGGTCGGCTATTTCGATCCGTTCTCGATTCTCATGCGCGGGCTGACGTGCGCCATCGATCCATTGTGGAACCACGGCGTCTCGGCAGCCTTTACATGGCTCTATCAACACGCGCCGGCGGCGGTCACAAGTGTGAGTGAGCCGATCTACGCGTTCTTGAAGAAAACAGTTCTGCCGTTTCAGGGTGTCACTTTTTATTTCGCCGGCCCCGCGGTCGCGGGGGTTGGCATTTTGCTGGCTGTCTTCGCGCTGGAGTTTGCCCAGCGGCGATTCTGGTGTCGTTATGTTTGTCCGCTAGGCGGATTACTTGCGTTGTTGTCGCGGTGGTCGCTTGTGCGACGGTTGCCGGTGAGAAGCTGCAAGGACTGTGGAATTTGCGGCACGACTTGTCGCATGAATGCTTTCGACGCGGAAGGGCGGCTCGCACCCGAGGCATGCAACTTGTGCGGCGACTGCATTGATGACTGCCCGCAGAACCGGGTGAGATTCATTGTCCGAAAAACGCGAACCGCGCCGGCACCGCTTGATCCATCCAGAAGACTGTTTATCGGCACGGTGGCTGCGGGTCTTGCGTTGCCAGCAGTTGCATGGGCTTGGCGGATTGACCGGCGTGTCAATCCGAAATTGATCCGTCCGCCGGGCGCGAGAGACGAATCCGCGTTCCTGGATCGATGCGTCCGTTGCGGAGAATGTCTGAAAGTTTGTCCAACGAATGCATTGCAGCCAACAATGTTCGAGGCGGGTGTTGAGGGAATGTTCTCGCCGCGGGTCGTACCGCGAATTGGCTATTGCGAGTACAACTGCACTCTCTGCGGTGAGCTTTGTCCAACAGGTGCGATCCGCCGGCTCCATCTCGCCAAGAAGCAGGAAACGGCGATTGGCAAAGCGAAGTTTTATAAGGATCGTTGTCTGCCTTACGCGAAGGGCAAGAACTGCGGAGTTTGCGAAGAACATTGTCCCGTTCCGGAAAAAGCCATCAGGTTCCGCGAAGTCGAGGTCAGGAACGAGCAGGGCGAAAAAATCATTCTCAAACAGCCGTATGTTGAACGCGATCTCTGCATCGGCTGCGGAATCTGCGAGAACAAATGCCCGCTAGAAGGTCCCGCCGCGGTACGCGTGGGTCGTCCCGAAGTTGCGGCGTAATCGTTACGTTAGCAGATGAATAACCACGAGATCAGCGCGAAAAGTGGGATTAGGATCGGCAGTGTGTGCCTGACGATGTAGCCAAAGAAGCTCGGACATTTTACACCGCTGGATTCCGCGATGCTTTTGACCATAAAGTTCGGGCCGTTGCCGATGTAGGTGCATGCGCCGAAGAAGACCGACCCCAACGAAATGGCGACGATGTATTTCCACAAGACCGGATCGGCCAGCACGGTTTGCATATGTGACGGGTTTCCCAACGATAGATGTTGCAGGCCAAACGCCGCTGTGAGGAAGTTCAGGTACGTCGGCACGTTGTCGAGCAGGCTCGACAGCACGCCGCTGCCCCAGAAAAACTGTCGCACCGTCGTGATGCCCAGATTGGCGGCATGGCGTTCCAATAGGTCGAGCGCCGGCACCATCGTCGCGAAAATGCCGGCGAACAAAAACCCGACTTCGCGCAGCGGCGCAAAGTCGAACTCGTTCTCGCGCCGCGCGTCCCGGTCTCCGAAACGGTGCGCGACGATGGCCACACAAATCATCAACACAGCGCTCGCCGCTGCGCCCCAGCGTCCCGCGGTTTTTTGCAGCAGCACCAGGCTGATGATCGCCGCCAGCCAGACAAAATTGCGCGCGCCCTTGATCTCAACGCACCGCACAGCCGCCGGCTCATGCGCCGGCGCGACGTTGTGCCGGTTGAAACTCCGGGTGTCGAGAACGAAGAACAGCGCCAGCAGTGCGCCGACGCAGATCAGCCACGCCAGCACCACTTGCGGCACTTTCAGCAACCAAAAGAATGGGACACCATTGAGGTAGCCCAGGAACAGTGGCGGATCGCCAATCGGCGTCAGCGCGCCGCCGATGTTGCTGACGATGAAAATGAAAAACACCACGTGATACGGGGCGACGCGATACTTGTTGATGCGCAGAAACGGCCGGATCAACACCATCGAGGCACCGGTTGTGCCGATGAAGTTGGCCAGGATCGCGCCCAGCGCCAGTATCGCCGTGTTAACCGCCGGGGTGGAGCGTCCCATCATGTTGATGTGGATACCGCCCGCGACGACAAACAACGAGCCGATCAGCGCCATGAACTTGGCGTACCCGAGCATGCTCGTCAACATGCGCGGCCCGTTGTGTAATACCACGAGGTAATACAACGCCGTCACCAGCCCCAATCCGATCGCCACCTTCGGATAATGATTCTCCCAGTGATGCTTGTGGATGAACGGCATGAACGCGACCGCCAGCAGCAGGATCACGAACGGCGCAACCATGAACGGATGCGGTTCCAACATGGGTGAAAACTTTAGCGACCGAAACCCGAAAGGCAAGAGTGGATTTAGAAATCCAGCGGCAGCTTCCCGTTCCACATCCGTACATCGAACGCGTGCGGGCCGTCCGCGCTCGGCTTGGATTCGACGCGGCCACCGGCGTTCTCAAGGATCAAGTGTCCCGCCGCAATGTCCCAGAGTTTGATCCCGTACTCGATGTACGCGTCAAGGCGTCCGCACGCCACGTACACCACGTCCAATGCCGCTGCGCCCATGATCCGGACTTTCCGGACGCGTCCGACAAGATGTTTGAAATCCTCCAGGCTGCGGTTGATCGTCTCTGTGCTCCTGAAGAATCCAATTGATACAATCGCCTCGGAAAGTTCCGTGCGCCCGCTGACATGAATCGGGTGCCCGTGCAGCATTGCGGGTTTGCCTTTCTCGGAGACGAACAATTCATCCAACTCCGGATCAAGCACCACCCCGGCCACCGTCTCCCAAGACGGAGCCGCCGGAACGGCTGCCACTACACCATGTGTAGCGGCGTCCGTCTCGGACGCAATCGTCCTCACCTGCACCGCGATCGAGACCGCATAATGCGGGATGCCGTAGAAATAATTCACCGTCCCGTCAAGCGGATCCACCACCCAGCGCACATCGGCGTTCTGATTTCCCGTCACGCCTTCTTCGCCGAAGATGCAATGATCGGGATAATCCGCGAGGATGACCCTCGTGATGACCTGCTGCGCCCGCTTGTCGATCTCCAACTTGATGTCGTGGTGGGTAACCTCGTCAACAGCCAGCTGCGAACCAAAGTTCTTCCGCAACAATTTCCCGGCTTCGCTGGCCGCCTCGATTGCAGTCTCCAACATGCCGGCGTTGTAGCACAAACGGCCGCTCACGCCAAGGTTTACCACCATGTGTAACGTGGCAAGCTTCGCGTGAGACTGTCGTTATTTCCCCGGCATCCACCCGTGCTCCGCGAGAAATGCGCGCAGCTTCTTGACGTGCTCCCACATGTCGGTCTTTTTGCGCGGGTCGCGGAGAAGAAACGCCGGGTGATAGAGAACCATGAATTGTACGTCAGGATATTCGCCCGCCGTGAAGAATTTACCGGCTTCCTTCTCCATCGAAAAGTCCTCGCCTCGATCCTTCACTAAATATTTCAGGGCGACCGCGCCGAGGAGCAGGATCACTTTCGGCTTCATCAACTCGATCTGCCGGCGCAGGTAGGAGAGGCAGGCTTCAACTTCTTGGGAAAACGGCGCGCGGTCAAGCTCGGCCTTGCATTTGACGACGTTGACAATGAGCAGGTCGCGATTGGTGTCGAGGCCGATACTGGCCATGATTTTATCAAGTAACTCACCGGAGCGTCCGACGAACGCCTTGCCCTGCACGTCTTCATTGTCACCGGGTCGTTCGCTGACAACGAGGATCTTCGTGTCGGGATTGCCGCGATCTAGCACGATATGGTTGCGCGCCTTGCCGCGCGGACATTTCTGGCAGTTGTACGCCGTCAGGCGTTTGCAGAACTCTCCGTAGCTCGGCGCGGCCAGCACGTCGTTATAGGCGGAATCAAAAAGGTCGAACTCGACGGGCATGGACGAGCTTTTAACATAAACGGCTATTCACGCAAAGGCGCAAAGACGCCAAGATGACTACTTTGGCGAGGCGGACTTGTCCTGGTTCGTCTCGCTTGCCTCGGCGACGGTTTGTTTCACCGACTCGCTCACTTCTTCGGCGGCAGCGACGGCGGCTCGCACCTCAGCCTTGAGCGACTCGGGCGCGGGTTGGCCGAGCGCCGGCTCGGGCGCATCGATCGGCGTCGTATCCGTGATCGGCGCAAGCTTCTTTTCTTTTTCCTTCAACAGATCGTTGCGGATCGGTTCTTCGTGAGGCTTCAGGTCGCCCGCCACGGTGGCTGCATTGTCAATCGCGCTTTGATCGTGATCAATGAGGTCTTCCTGTTTCTCGCGTCGCTTCTCATGCTCCCTGCGCTCTGTTTCCTCGCGCGGGCTGAACTTGACGCTGACAACTTTTGACACGCCATGGTCTTCCATGGTGATGCCATAGAGGACGTCGGCCATGCCGATAGTGCGTTTGCTGTGCGTGATGATGACGAACTGGCTTTGCGTGATGAAACGTTGGAGGATGCGGATGAACCGGTTGATGTTCGATTCGTCCAGCGGCGCGTCCAGCTCGTCCAACACGCAGAACGGGGACGGCTTTACCATGTAGATCGAGAACAGCAGCGCAGTTGCCGTCAGCGTCTTCTCGCCGCCGCTGAGGAGCGTGATGCTCTGCAATTGTTTGCCGGGCGGTTTGGCAACGATCTCGATGCCGCTCTCCAACGGGTCGTTTTCATCGACCAACAGCAGGTTGGCCTTGCCGCCACCGAACAGCTCGACAAACATCGCCTGGAAGTTGGTGCGCACTTTCTCGAACGTGTCGCTGAAGAGCTGCTTCGTGGTCGTGTTGATTTTGGCGATGACCTGCAGAAGTTGTTCCTTCGCCTTGACGAGGTCGTCGTGTTGCTGGGTGAGAAACGTATAGCGTTGCTCCAGTTCGTCGTACTCGTTGATCGCCTCGACATTGACGGGACCCATCGCGTCGAGCTTGGATTGCATTTCGGCGGCCTGTTGTTCGATCGCGTCCCAATCGGTCTCCAACGGCACTTGCTGGCTGACCGCAGGGCCTTGATCGGCAACGGTAATGGTGATCGCGTCGCTGTGGACTTCGTCGAGGTTGGTCTGATACTTCTGCCAGACGTGATCCTTGAGGTTCTGGATCTCCATTCGTTTTTGCGCGAGTGCGACATCGAGCCCGGATTTCCGCTCCTGCGCCCCGGAGGCTTGTTTGCGGATGGCGCGGAGTTCGTCCTCGGCGTGCCCGATGCCCGTCGCCACTTCAGTGCGCTGATGTTGCAGACCCGACAATTGCTGCTGTGATTGCTCGCGTGCCGAGCCGAGTTCCACGACCTTCTGCTCCGACTCGGTAATTTCCTGCCGTAACTGCTCGATGCGCTTCGTGTGATTGTCCGCTTCGCCCGTGCACGTCTGCATGCGCTCGCGCAAATCGCGGACGCGGCCCGCAATCGGCTCCAGTTGACCGCGGATTGAAGTGCGTTTGTGTTCGACGCCGCCAACCGCCACACGTTGCTCGGTCAATTGCTGCGTCTGCTGTTCCTTCTGCGCCTGCAATTCGTTCACAGAGCGCTGCGCGACGCTCTGTTCATCGCGCAACTGGCCAAGCCGCGCATCGGTCTGTTGCAACACGGAGAGAAGTTCCGTGCGGCGGGTCTTGTCCTCGGCATCCTGCTGTTCGATACCCGTCAACTCGAACACGACGGTATGGACTTTGCTCTCCAAATCGCGGGACTCGGTTGCCAGCGCATTGCCTTCGCCCTGCTTGGCTGCGAGTGTGACTTCCTTGTCGTGCAATTCCGCGCGAGACTGGGCGATAGCGGCCTCGATCTCGGCCTTTTTCCTCTCGAGCTCGCTCTTGCGTGTCGCCGAGTCTGCCGTGCGCGCCTGCAGCTTGCCGATTTCGTCCGACAACGTTCCGATCTCCACGATCTGGCTTCCCGAGACAGCGCTGAGAATGCCGTGTTCGCTGACAAACTCGCCCTTGCGCGTTGCCACGGCCAGTGTCGGGTGCTCGGCGCGGATCGCCAGCGCGGCATCAAGGTCATTGGCAATAACCACGTTTTGCAGGAGCGACCCGACCAACGGCGCAAACCGCTTGTCTTTCACGCGCACGACCGACATTGCGTTGACGCAGCCGCCAATTTTTTCCGGGGCGTTTGCCGCGCTGGGAAGCAGTTCGGGTGCAGCGACCGATGTATTGTTCGCGCCACTGGCCAGCAAGGCCCGTGCGGCATCGAGGTCGTCTGCAAGAATCGTGCGGCGATTATGGCTCAAGGCCGCTTCGATGGCGGCGCCGTATTTCGGTTCCACTTCGAGGATGCTACCGAGCATCGTCGTGCCGTCAGGCGCGGTGAACAACTGGCGGAGCAGTTCGAGCCGCCCGCTTTGTTGGGACAACTCGGTTCCAAAAGTATGATGTTGCTCGGACGCGGCGGCAAGTTCACTGCTGACAGTGGCGAGTTCGGATTCGCGGGCCGTGAGCGCCGTGCGTAGCGGCTCGACGCTGGCGCGTAATTCGGCCAGATCCTTGTCGAAATCCTCCAACCGTTGATCGAGCGCGCGGCGTTGCTCTTCGAGGTCCAACTGCTCGGTCGAAAGCCGCTCGGAGCGGAGCAGATCATTCTTCTTCCGCGCATCAAGCGCGCCGAGGTCGTTGTGGGCGCGGGCGCGTTCACTCTCGCAGGCAACCAGCGCGTCGTTCATCTCCTTGAGCGCTCGGGTCTTCTGGGTGAGTTCAGCGTTCAACTGGTCGAACGCAGCCTGCTGGGTCTGGAGCTTGGATTGTTCGGCGGCAAGAGAGGCGTCGATCTGGGCGAATTCAGCGTTGAGCCGCGCCAGTTCCTGCTCTTGAACGTGGATTTTTTCTTCGCTGCCGGCGGTTTCGCGCCGGTTGTTCTCGATGAGTTTCTCGAACTCGGCGATCCGCTCGGTGTTGGAACCGACCCGCTGCTGGTGCCGTTCGGCCTCGCTCTTCAGTTCGTGGTCTCGGACGGTGGCATCAGCAATGGCGCGCTCGATTTCGCTCAGGGAACGGCGGAGATCGGTGACTTGTGATTCGTGACTGGCGATATCGGTGGCGAACTGCTGCGTTTGGGCTGCGAACCCGGCGATTTGCGCTTCGAGACCGGTGATCTCCACCTGGAGCAGGTCGTATTTATGACGCGAGAGACGTGTGTCGAGCGCCTTGAGTTGATCGAACACCTCCTTGTAACGCCGCGCCTTGCCCGCCTGACGCTGCAGCGAAATGATCTGGCGTTTGACTTCCTTGATGATGTCGGTGAGGCGCACCAGGTTGGCCTCGGTGTACTCCAGTTTGCGCAACGCCTCTTTCTTTTGATGCTTGTACTTGTTGATGCCCGCGGCTTCCTCAAAGATCATGCGGCGGTCTTCGGGATGGGCGCTGAGAATCTGGTCGATCTGCCCCTGCGCCATCAGCGAGTAACTCGACCGGCCGATGCCGGTGTCCATGAACAAATTCTGGATGTCGCGCAGACGGCATGGGGTCTTGTTGATGAGATATTCGCCCGCGCCGTCGCGGTAAACGCGCCGGGTGATGGTGACTTCGGAGAAATCGAGGTTGACGCCCGGCAGTGACAACTGTTTCGGGTCGCACTCGGCGAACGTCATGCTGACTTCGGCCATGCCGATGGGTTTCCGTCCATCGGCGCCGTTGAAGATAACGTCGGACATCTCGGTGCCGCGCAGCACCTTGGCCGATTGCTCGCCGAGCACCCAACGGATGGCATCAGCGATATTGGATTTCCCACAGCCGTTCGGACCGACAATCGCGGTCACGCCCGGCAGAAAGTCAAGTGCAGTTCTTTCCGCAAAAGACTTGAAGCCAATGAGCTGCAAGCTCTTCAGATACATAGGGTCCCCACCCTTTCCTTGTTAGAGGGGAAAATATAGGGTTGCAGCGTGAAAGCAAGCAAAAAATCAACGTAAAAGCGGCTTTCCCGCCCGTGTACAACCTGTGAACAACTCAGAATAATTTGTCCATGTCCGCCACTGTCAATTCATCCAGTCGGCGGACGATGCGGTCGGCACCGCGCAACTTGGCGGCGGGATGCGTCGTGGCGACGCCGACGACCTTCATGCCTCCGGCGCGCGCCGCTTGAATGCCACCTGGCGTGTCCTCGAGCACCACACAGCGCGCGGGTTTTATCCCAATCCGTTGCGCGGCCAGCAGAAATACTTCGGGATCGGGTTTGCCGTGCATCACGTCCTCGGCGGTGACGATCACTTGAAACATCTCGTCGAGGCCGAGCATGACCAAAGTCGTCGTGATGTTCAGCCGATGCGTTGAGGAACCGACCACAGCCGGCACGCCCGCTTCCCTCAATCGTCCAAGAAACTCCACCACGCCCGGCAACGGCGTTAGGCCGCGTTCTTGGATGATCTGCCGATAAAGCTCCTCTTTGCGTAGCGACAGACGGTGGATTTCGGCGGGCTCGTGCGTCCAGCCGAGTAGCTCCGGTATGATCTGCTCGTTTTTCATCCCGAAGCTGCGCCTGAAATGGTCGGGCTGCAGTGGGCGGTATTCCTCACGCGCCAACAATTCCCAGCTTTCCTCATGCTGACGCGACGAATCGATGATCACGCCGTCCCAATCAAAAATTGCGCCCCATGTCCGCATCAAGTCGACGGATATACGCGCTGCGCCGGGCGTTTTCCAGCAGGAAGTTAGCGGCCATAAGCAGCGGCTTGACATTCCTTTGGCCTTTCGGTCTGCTAGCTGCGGCATCGGAAGAAAACGTGACTACGCAATGGCCATTGATGAATCGCGTCCGCCAGCGGTTCGTTGCAGATAGGCTGGACGACGTCGCGGGCATGTTGCGCGCGGAACTAGCGGTGTCCGGCGTGTCGGTCAAACGCGGCGCGCGCATCGCTATCGCTGTCGGCAGCCGCGGGATTGCCGATCTCCCGGTTGTCGTTCACGAAACTGTCGCCTGGGTTAAGGCACAAGGCGGCAAGCCGTTCGTCGTGCCGGCTATGGGTAGTCACGGCGGCGCGACTGCCGACGGCCAGCGGGCGGTGTTGGAAGGCTATGGCGTCACCGAGACCGCTGTCGGCGCGCCTATCATGTCGTCGATGGACGTTGTCGAGTTGCCGCGCGGCGAGGTGGAAGTTCCCGTTTACTTCGACAAACAGGCCGCTGCGGCCGATGGCGTGATCGCCATCAACCGCATCAAACCGCACACCTCATTTCGCGGGCCATACAAGAGCGGGTTGATGAAGATGCTGGCGGTTGGTTTGGGCAAACACGCTGGCGCGCGTGCGATCCACCAGCTTGGTGTCGCCGGGCTGCGGGACACGATGCCACGCGTAGCCCGCGAAATCCTGCGGCATGGCAAGATTTTGCTGGGTATCGGCATTGTTGAGAACGCCTACGACGAAACGATGCTGGTGCGCGCGATTCCGGGGGCGCAGATTCCCGACAAGGAGCCCGAATTGCTGACACGAGCCACCGATGCGATGCCATCCCTGCCCGTGGACGAGTTGGACATTCTGATCGTGGACGAGATCGGCAAGAACATCAGTGGCACTGGCATGGACACCAATATCATTGGTCGCATGAAGATCTACGGCCAGCCCGAACCCGAAAGTCCGCGCATCCGGATCATAGTCGTCCACGATCTTTCGGCGGTCTCGCACGGCAACGCGTACGGCGTCGGCCTGGCCGACATCATCACGCGACGGTTGTTTGCAAAGATAGATTTCCCGGCGACCTACGCAAACATCGTTACGACCGGGTTCTTCGAGCGCGGCAAGGTGCCGCTGATTGCCGAGACCGACCGCTACGCGCTCGCCATCGCGTTGCGCGGCTGCGAACCGCTCGAACCGTCGCAAGCGCGCATCATACGCATCCACAACACACAGCGTCTTGACGAGATTCATGTGTCGCCCACCGTGTTGAGTGCAATCGCTAGCCGCAGCAACGCTGAGGTCTTGGGCCCGGCCGGCGAACTGTTCCATGGTGATAATCTTGCGCCATTCAACCCAGTCATTTGATGTCGTGGTTGATCCCGGGATCGGTGCGCAGGGTTTGCCCGGTTGGGGTCTCCGTCCGTGAAAGAACTGCGCACCGAACGACAATGATCCCCTTGTTATAAAGGGGATTCTTCGTATGGCATTCCCTTTGCTAACGGTGACTGGATAAACCATGAGGGCGCCCAAGCTATATAATTATGTATCGCGCTACGACCTCACAAAACGAACAATCTAGAGGAGACAAGGCAATGAAGAGAATAACCAGACCGTTGATATTGACGGTGGGATTGGCTGCCCTTCTAATCGGGGCGGGAAATGTAATAGCACAAGATGAAGGCGGCACAACTCCGCCCGCTGCACCTTCATCCAACAGAGGTGGCAATGGTGGTGGCGGTCGCCGCGGAGGCGGGAATTTTGATCCCGCACAGATGCAGCAGCAAATACTGGAGCGTTACAAGGAGCGTTTGGAGGTCACTAACGACGAGTGGACGGTTATCAAACCGTTGGTCGAGAAAGTGACGCAGGCTCGACGTGAAGCCATGTCGGGCATGCGTGGTCCCCGTCGCGGTGGTGATAATGCCACTGGTAACAGCGGTCGTGCTGCAACAGGTCCCGCGCCGAGTCCGGAGGCAGAAGCTCTGCAACAGGCGTTGGATTCAAAGGCAGGGTCGGATGTATTGAAAGCCAAGCTCGCGACATTCCGCGACGCCCGCAAAACAAAAGAAGCTGCTTTGACAAAGGCACAGGAAGACCTCCGCAAAGTGCTTACTGTCCGTCAGGAAGCCACTGCGATATTGATGGGGCTTCTGCCATAACTCCGAGGACAAACATTCGCAGGGAAACAGCGTGAAAGAGTTGCTCAAAAAGATGGTGGAAGACAGGCAACTGTCAGCCACAGATGCCGAAACTTTGGCGCGTCTGTGCGCAGAGGGCCCCAAAACCATCCAGTCTGAGGAAGACGTTCTCCGATGGCTGGCTTCCGAGTATGGAGTGGCTTACACCGACTTGGAAAACGTCGAACTGGATCGGGAACTCTTGTCGCTGTTTCCCGCGCGAATCCTCCTAAAAGAAGAACTTCTCCCCCTGAAACGAGTAAACGGTTCTGTGGAAGTCGCCACGAGCCGTCTGTTCGCGTCGCAGGGGCTTGACACGCTCAAAACGATGACGGGCTTGAAACTCAAGCCCGTCATCGCTTCCGGTGAAGCGATCCGTCGCGAGATGAAGAAGCGGTTGGGCGTAGGTGCAGACACCATCGATACGCTGGGTGAGGAAGCTCGTCTCCAAGTCGTGGACGAGGAAATGTCAGAGGAAGATACGAATCTGGATAGCGCGGCGGAGGACGCGTCGATCATCCGGTTCGTCAATCAAGTGTTGCGCGATGCCATCGAACTGCGGGCCTCCGATATTCACCTTGAACCGTTCGAGCACGAGTTCCGGATCCGCTACCGCATAGACGGCGTGTTGCAGGAAGTCCCCGTTCCCGCCCAACTCAAGCAGTTTCAACCGGCTATCGTCTCACGCGTCAAGATTTTGAGTCATTTGAACATTGCAGAAAAGCGTTTACCGCAGGACGGTGCGATCAAGATTCTCATTGGGGACGCCGAGGTGGACATCCGTGTATCAGTGATTCCCATGATCCACGGCGAGGCGGTGGTGATGCGTTTGTTGCGGCAAAACGTGACCCTACGCGGCATGAAAGAACTCGGCATGGATGAGCGCGAGTTCCGCGGCCTCCAGCGCGTGCTTCAATTGCCGCACGGCATCGTGTTGGTGACCGGCCCGACAGGCAGCGGCAAAACCTCGACGCTGTACACCGCGCTCAACGAGATTAACGATGCCGTCCGCAAAATCATCACCGTGGAAGACCCGGTCGAATATCGGCTGAAGGGTGTCAACCAGATCCAGGTGTCAGAAAAAGCCGGGTTGACCTTCGCTCGCGGCCTGCGTTCCATTCTGCGTCACGACCCCGATGTGATTCTGATCGGAGAAATTCGCGACCAAGAGACGGCGCAGATTGCCGTGCAAGCGTCGCTCACGGGTCACCTGGTTTTCTCCACGCTGCACACGAATGACGCGCCGACCGCTTTTACACGTCTCGTGGATATGGGCGTTGAGCCGTATCTTGTGGCGTCGTCAATCGAAGCGGTGCTTGCTCAACGTCTTGTGCGTTTGCTGTGCGAGCACTGCAAAGAAGAAGATCGTTCGCCTGCGGCCCAAGCGTTCAAAGAACAGGTGGGGATTTCCGCAAGCACCACGATTTACCGCTCGGTCGGTTGCCGGGAATGCCGGCAAACCGGTTTCTTTGGCCGACGCGCCATTTTCGAATGGATGGACACGGATAACGTCATCCGTGAGCTGGTCTTGAAGAACGCTTCCAGCGACGCAGTTCGGGATGCGGCACGCCGTGCGGGCATGCGCACTTTGGCGGAGGACGGTTGGCGTCTCGTGCGCCTCGGCGTCACCACCGTTGAAGAAGTATTGAGTGTCACCACCGCCAAGGAAGTGGCGGCTACCACCAAGAACGGATCGCTGGGGGGCCCCGCGAAGGAGAAGGGTCTGGCCGTCTCGGCGGTGAAGCAACGCTGACGAATCGAGATGATCATGCCAGTCTTTCAATACAAAGCGCTGCAGACGGACGGCAAAATCACCGAAGGCAACATTGAGGCCGAAGGCCGGCAGGAGGCCTTGCGGCTGATTGAGGAACGGGGGTTGCAGCCAATTAATGTGTCCGCCGGCACGGATAATCAGTCCAACAAGAAGACCGCAGCAGAAGCCCTGCCGGGGTTGCCCTGGGCATCCAGGAAAATCTCCGCTCGCACACTGGAGAATTTCACGCGGTTGCTTTCCAGTTTGCTCGCGGCCGGCGTCCCGCTCAGCCGGGCACTGGTTATTCTCCACAAGGAAGCTTCGATGCCGGTTGCACGGGAGAAATGGAAGGAAATCCATGATCTGGTCGTCGACGGGATGTCGTTGGCCGATGCGATGGCAAAATCGCCGGACGTCTTCCCCCGTGTGTACGTGGCGATGGTAGAAGCTGGCGAGACCGGTGGATTCCTGGATTTGGTGCTCGCCCAGATCGCGGATTTCCAGGCGCGAGAAAAGGAGCTTCGCGCCAAAGTACTGACGGCATTGCTTTACCCATCGATTCTACTGGTGCTGGCGTTGTCGGTTCTTGTTTTTCTGCTGACCTTCTTCATTCCAAAGTTTCAAACCCTTTTTGCCGGGTACGGAGCTGCTTTGCCGTTGCTGACGCAAGCCATCGTCGGGGTGAGCAGGGTTTTGCGGTCGTATGGATTGCTGGTTGCGCTGGGTGTCGTTTTGGGGGCCTATTTGCTTCGGAACTGGGTGAAGTCGGAACGAGGGAGACGCGCCTGGGAGGGCGTGATCCTGCAGGCGCCGGTGGTGGGGAAACTGGTCGCCCAGTTTGCGATGGCCCGGTTCTGCCGCATGCTCGGCACATTGTTGGCAGCCGGGGTGCCACTGATCAATGGACTCAACGTCGCGCGCAAGTCGATCGGGAACCAAATCCTCGTGGATGCAGTGTCCAACTCCATCGACCGCGTGAAGGAGGGCGGCGCGCTGGGATCAAGTCTGGCCGATTGTCGGGAGCTTTTCCCGGGCTCCGTACTGGAGATGATTTCCGTTTCCGAAGAGAGCGGTCGTCTGGACCAGGAACTGATCCGGCTGGCAAATGTCACGGAGAATGATTTGGACCGCCGGTTAAAGACCGCGGTGGCTCTGGCTGAGCCGCTCATGTTGTTTTTCATCGCGGGTTTCATCGGCACGATTTTCGTTGGAATGGTTCTTCCGATTTTCACGCTTCAGGAATACATCAAATAAACACAAAGGGAGATGACGGCATGAAAAGAAATGACTCGGTCAAAAACCTATCGCGCCTCAATCGGCGATCGGGCTTCACGTTAATCGAATTGCTACTGGTGCTGGTGATTCTCGCCACGCTGGCGGCCATTGTGGTCCCGAAATTCGCGAACCGGGGCGAAGAGGCGAGAAAGACCGCAACTAAAGCCCAGATTTCCAACTTCGAGACGGCCCTCGATGCGTTCGAGGTTGACAACGGTTATTACCCCAAGGGCAAGGACGGCCTGCAAGACCTCGTCGTGCAACCCAGGGACGCCGTGAACTGGAAAGGTCCTTATCTTAAAAGCATTCCCTTTGATCCATGGCAGCACCCTTACATTTACGAGTGTCCGGGCAGACACAATGAAAGCACCTACGATATCATGTCCATGGGACCGGATGGGCGCGTAGGAGGGGACGATGACATCGCGAACTGGGAACAAACAAACAAGCAGCGCTAAGACGCGTCGACAGGATGCATTTACGCTGATCGAATTGATCTTGGTGCTGGCTGTGTTATCGAGTGTGATTGCGCTGGGGGCGCCCATGCTTTCGCGGTTCTTTCGTGCGCGAACGATCGAGGGGGAGGGGCAAAGACTTCTGGCCCTGACTCGTTACGGCCAGAGCCGCGCCGTATCAGAAGGTGTGCCGATGGTTTTGTGGATGAACCCCGCAGACGGGACATATGGGCTGGGGATCCAGGATGGATACAATGTCAGCGCCGCCAGGCCGCAAACGGGTTACGGAAACAGTAATCCGTCGGGAGTCAGAAAGGATGCGCGCTTTCAGTTGCCGGATCGGCTGCAGTTCGAGTTGGGGCAGGGAGCGCGGATACAGAATAAAACGGCCACCATCCGGTTTGTGCCGGATGGCTCGATTGGCGAAAACAGCGCGCAGAAGATCGTGATCCGTCAGGACGATGGCGAGGGGATCGCCCTCGTGCAATCGGAGAATCAGTTGAATTATGTCATCGACCAAAAGACAGATGCTCGGACGACGGTCTCGCGGTAGCCGGGGATGGCAAACCGGCTTCACGTTGGCCGAGGTGCTGGCCGCGATGTTTTTCATGGCCATTGTCCTGCCGGTGGCGATGGAGGGTCTTAGGATCGCCAGCCGCGCCGGTTCGGTAGCCGGACGCAAAGGCGTGGCGGTGCAGTTGGCGGACAGCAAATTGAACGAACTGATTGTCATGGGCCAATGGCGCAACACCGGTCAGGGCGGTGCCTTCGGCCAGCAGTGGCCGGGATATCGGTGGACGATGAAAAATGAACCCTGGAGTGAAGGCGCGATGCGGCTCATCACGGTCGAAGTCGCATACCCGGCCCAGAACCGGGATTACAGCGTGCGGTTGAGCACGCTAGTGCAAGACACGATTCCATGATGCACCGAGTCAACAACGAAAAACATTCAGGCAATCACGGCTTCACCCTGATGGAGTTGCTGATCGCCATCATGATTGCTGCGGTGGTGCTGGCAGCGATGAACACCGCCTTCTATGCCGCAATGCATTTGAAATCGAGCGCCTTGAGCGCAGTCGAGGATGGCATCCCGCTGAATCATGCTGTTTCGATCCTCAAAGCGGACCTGCGTGGCATCCTCATTACGGGCGGCGTGATGGCTGGTCCCGTCGAAAGTCCGGGTATGGAAAGCGTCAACAATCAGCCCACGCTATTGGATATTTACACGACGACCGGTGTGGTCTACGACGACCTGCCGTGGGGGGACGTGCAAAAGGTTTCTTATCTGTTGAAAAACTCGACGGGCGTCTCACGTCCCGTCGGCCAGGATTTGGTCCGCGCCGTCACCCGCAACCTGCTGACGTCCACTCAGCCGGATCTTTCGGAGCAATCACTGTTGAGCGGTGTAAGCTCGCTGCAGTTCTCGTTCTATGACGGCGCAAACTGGCAGGCCGTTTGGAATACAACCAACGCGGTCACGCCGATCCCGCAGGCGATCAAGGTTGATATCGAGTTTGCCAAGGCGGACTCCGGCGGGCAATCCAGATTGCCGGTCGAGATCGTTGTTCCGGTGGTCACGCAGGGGCTCACCAACGATGTCGCCGCATCCGGGAGCAGCACAGGGAGTGGAGGATAATGAACCTCTTTAATTCCACACTGCGACGCTCCGGGGGTATTCGGGGCAAGAATGCGTCAGGGCAGAACGCGTCGGTCCTGATCATTGTGCTTTGGATTGCCTTTGGCTTGGTGAGCATCGCGCTGTATCTCGGGCAGTCGATGATGTTCAATCTTCAAGCTGCTGATAATCATGAGGCTAGCGTTGAGGCCGACCAAGCCACCGAAGGCGCCGCACGGTATATTAGTTTCGTGCTTACGAATTTGTATCAGCAGGTTCAATCGGGGGCCACCAACATGCCCGGCGTTCTGATCGCGCCGGGCAACATCCAGGCGTATTTGCCGTCAACTGGCCAGACGCCGTATACCCAACCCTATGAAGGCCAAGAAGTGCCAGTCGGAAACGCAAGATTCTGGCTGATTGGGAAAGATGCTGGAGGAACTTCGAATGTCACCAGTGGCCTGCCAACTTTCGGTCTCGTCGACGAAGCATCGAAGTTGAACATCAACACGGCCACATTGGACATGCTGGAAGCGCTGCCGTTCATGACGTCCGACGTGGCGGCCTCGATTCTTAACTGGAGAAACTCCGCCGCGAACGTCACGGCTGGCGGAGCGGAATTGGAGTACGGGATGCTGAACCCGCCTTACATCTGCAAGAACGCCCCGTTCGAGACCATCGATGAGCTGAAACTCGTGATGGGCGTGACCACGGACATTCTGTATGGCGCTGACTTTAACCTGAATGGAATTGTAGATCCGAATGAAAACAACCAAAGTGTTTTTCAGACCGGTGGCAACCTTGACAACGGATTGAATGCCGGGATTCTGGAATACGTCACGGTTTACAGCCGCGAACCCAACACACGGGCCGATGGTTCGGCATGCGTCAACATCAGCAGCATCAGCAGCAGCGGTGCGGGTTCGTTGCAGACGTTGTTGCAGAACGCATTCGGCGCTCAACGGGCAAGTTTGATCCTGCAGCAGGTGGGGCTCGCGAGCGGCGGAGGCGACGGAGGGAGAGGTGGGGGGACGGGTGTAGTGAGTGTGACTTTTGGGAGCGTGTTGGAGTTCTACATCCGCAGCGGAATGACCCCCGATGAGTTCGCGCAAGTCGCAGATGGTCTGACGACGACGAACGGCAGTTATCGTACGGGCCTGGTCAACGTGAACACCGCTTCTGCCACGGTACTGGCTTGTTTGCCCGGCATTGGCGTGGACAATGCACAGGCGCTCGTCACCTATCGGCAGACTCACCCGGATCAATTGGCAACCGTGGCGTGGGTGGCCCAAGGCCTTGGAACGACAGCGGCTGTCCAGGCCGGCCCGTACATTACCGCGAAGAGTTATCAATTCACGGCCGATGTTGCCGCAGTCGGCCACTACGGCAGGGGTTACCGGCGAACGGTGTTTATTTTCGACACGAGTGGCGGAATGCCGCAAATTGTTTATCGCCGGGACATGGCTCAACGAGGCTGGGCGTTGGGCAACGTGCGACAAAGCTGGCAATTGATGAGGAACATGTGATGACACTGGATTTCTTAAACTTCCTGAAGTCACGGAGATCGTCCCTAATGGGATTGACACTGGAGGGGCATCGCCTCGAAGGCGTTGTCCTGCGTCGCATCAAGGGTGCGCTCGAGGTCGAGCGATCATTTGAAACGTCGCTTTCGCTGGATCCATTGACCAACGACCCGAAGTTGGTTGGGCAAGAGATCCGGAATCGTTTGGATGAAGCAGGCGTGCGCGAAAGACGGTGCGCAGTCGGTGTGCCGCTGAATTGGGCGATGACGTCGCGGACCAAACTTCCGGACATTCCCGAAGAGGATGTCGCCAGTTTCCTGGGCATCCAGGCCGAGAAGGCGTTCCCGTACAGTCCTGAAGACTTGTCCATTTCTATTTCGCGGTTCAGTTCATCGGATGGCGGACGATACGCCACATCGGTGGCCATTCCCAAAAACCATTTGACGCGACTTGAAGAAGTTCTGGTGGCCGCGCGGCTCAGGCCGGTGAGTTTTTCGCTGGTCGTCACCGCGTTGCAGCCACCGCAGAACGATAGATCGGAAGACATCCTCGTGCTGGTCGCAGGTGAAAGCAGCGTTGACCTGCAGGTGACAAGCGGCGGTGGAGTAGCGGCGTTGCGCGCCCTGCCGGATGCCATTGAGATGGATGGCGCCGAGCGCCAAATTGACACCGATTTGCTTGCCAGGGAAATCAGGGTCACGCTCGGTCAGCTGCCGAAAGAACTCAGTGAAACAATTAAGAAAATCCGTGTGTTCGGACGTACGGAGTGGAGGCAACCGTTGGCCGATGCGATTGCGCCTTGTGCGAAACATCTGAGCTTGCAGGTGGAAGCGCAATCAGCTCTCCAGGCGAACGGAGCGGTCGTCCGGGGAAACGATTTGCCGTCGCTCGTAATAGCGGCGCAATATCTGAACGGAGTTGCTCCCGGTTTTGAGTTCAAGCCGACCAAGGTGAGCCAGTGGATGGGGTTAACTTCCAGGTTCTCGTCTCGGAGAATCCTCTGGACCGCGACATCGGCAGGGGCGGCAATCGTTCTATTCTTTTGCGCGTTTTTGGCGCAGTACGCGAGGCTTTCCGTGTATGCATCGCGCTGGCGTGCGATCGAGCCGAGAGTGACGGCAATCAAAGAGGTTCAGGACAACATTCGGAAGTTCCGGTCGTGGTGCGATCATTCGCCGCACAGTTTGACGATCTTGCAGAAGCTTACCGAAGTGTTTCCTGAAGATGGAGCGGTCACGGCAAAGACTGTCGCGATCAAGGACCGTTCTGAAGTCTCCTGTTCCGGCATAGCGCAGGACAATCAGGCATGGCTGAAGATGCGCGACCGGCTGCAGGCGGCCAGTCACGTCGAAAATGTGCAACTGCAACAGATAGGCGGCGTGCAGCCGATGCGTTTCACGTTTAATTTCCGTTGGACGGAGGGGGGCACCCGTGAGAATTGAGGATCGTCAAAAGCTTCTCGTGATTCTCGCGATCGCCGGTGTGGCACTGCTGGCCGGCGACAAATTGCTTGTTACACCGTTGACTGGCCTGTGGAAGGAGCATGCGCAGCGGATTTCCGAGTTGAGGGACAACCTAAACAAAGGAACTGCTCTCCTGGCGCGAGAACAGGTGATTCGAAACCGATGGGCCGGCATGCAGAAGAGCGCGTTGCCCGCCGACGTTTCGGCGGCCGAAAGCAAAGTCCTCACGGCCGTGGAACGCTGGACAAGAGCGAGTGGGATCACCTTCACCTCTATTAAACCGCAGTGGAAGCAGAATGGTGACGACTATAAGACGCTCGAATGCCGGGTGGACGCCACCGGGGACATGGATCCCTTGGCGCGGTTCCTTTACGAACTGGAGCGCGATCCGCTGGCCCTGCGAGTGGAAGATCTCGAACTTTCGGCCCGGGATGATGGGGGGCAAAAGCTTTCGCTCGGTGTGCGTTTTACCGGTTTGGTTCTAACGGGGGGACAACGATGAATCCCATCTGGTACAAACAGGCGGGAAGCAACCGGGTTGCGTGGGTTCTGTTTGCGCTGACACCTGCCTTGATGTTGCTGCCTTCCATGGGCAATGCAGCAGCTACGAACCGTCCTCCCAATGTGGCGATTACAAACAGCCCTCCGAAGGCAGCGGTCGCGACCGGTTCTGCGCCGGCAGTTTCTTTTGAGACATTCAGGATTGTGGCGCGACGAAATATTTTTAATCCAAATCGCTATTCGGAAAGGACGGGACGGCGCAATCCCAACCAACTAGCCAGAGCGCCCGGCTTCGCTTTGGTGGGTACCATAATCTACGAAAAGGGCGCCTTCGCTCTTTTCGATGGATCCGACGCGCAATACAAGAAAGTTCTTAAATTATCCGACACCATGGCGGATTACCGAGTTGTCGAGATCACCCCAAGCTACGTCAAATTGGAGGCCAGCGGTCACCAGACAACGTTATCCGTAGGGGCGCAGATGAAAATAATCGATGGCAAGTGGGAATTGGTAGATGGAACAGTATCTGTCGGAAGGTCGCCAGATACCTCAAGCGGCGCGCCCGCTTCTGAAATGGCGATCGAAGCGAGTTCAGAAGAAACCAGTTCAGGCGGCGGCAGCGGTGCCGATGCGATCCTGAGAAGGCTGATGCAACAGCGTGAAAAGGAGTTACAGAAATGAATACCACTCGAATCCATACTTTGCTGCTTTGTTTGGCCGTGATGGCTGGGGCTTTGGCGGCGTCCACCGCCCGGGCCGCTGAGGAGCAGCAAGCGCAGGCCGTAACGAACGGTCCTGTTGCCGCACCGGCAGATATTCAGCAGCAAGCTCCTGCCCAGCCGGCGGAGCAAACACCAGTTGCCGCCGAACAACCCGTAACGAACACCGTTGTTCCGGCAACCGTACCGGCCAAACTGGATGGGATATACTTTAACTTCCGCGGTGCGCCGCTGGAGACGGTGCTGAAGTATTTGAGCGACGCGACAGATTTCGTCATCAACATCTCGCCGGGAACTGATGTGAAAGGGAAAGTCGATATCCTGAGCACTCGACCGCTCAACAAGGACGAAGCCTTTGATCTGCTGAGTGCCGTGCTGAATCAAAACAAACTTGTGATTGTTCGCGAGGGCCGGACGTTGACGATTGTTAACAAGGACAACGCCGCAACAAGCGACATTCCAGTCACTACCGGCAGGGACGCGGACAAGATTCCCAGGACTGATGAAATGGTCACGCACATTATACAGGTCCGTTATGCGAATGCCCTGCAGTTGACCAGCGTTCTGCAGCCGCTCCTTCCGGCCTACGCCAAACTGACGGCGAACGAAAGCGCCAATGCCCTCGTTCTGACCGCCACGCGGGCCGACGTCCGCAGAATGGTGAAAATTGTCGAGGCCCTCGATACTTCTATTTCCAGCATCTCGACCGTCCGCGTTTTCCCGTTGAAATATGCCGATGCAAAGCAATTGGCCGATACGATCCAGCAATTATTCCAATCACCCACCACTCAACAAAACAATAGTGCCATGCAGCGGTTCTTTCGCAACCGCGGCGGTGGCGGAGGAGGTGCTGGTGGCAACGCGTTTATTGCAGCGATGGGGGGCGGGGGTGGAAGTACCGATCCGTCGCAGGGAACTGGAGACAACGTGGCGCGACAGGTGGCCTCGCGTGTCGTCGCGGTGGGAGACGACCGCACTAATTCGTTGATCGTCGGCGCGCCGGACGAATACATCCCAACGATTGAACAACTGGTTCGAGAAGTCGATGTCAGCGCAACCGACGTCACAGAGCTGCGCGTGTTTCATCTGGCCAACGCCGACCCTCAGGAGTTGGCGGATCAGCTAACGCAATTGTTTCCGGATCAGACCAAGAGCAGCCAAAACCAAAACCAACAGTTCCAGTTTGGCGGCGTCAGAGGCAGGGGTGGTCCCGGATTTTTTGGCGCCCAGACCGCTCAAGCGAGCGCCACAGCGACCAGCAGCGATCGAATGAAAAGGATGGGGCAGGTGGTTGCGGTAGCGGACAATCGCACCTCGTCGGTACTCGTCAGCGCGGCGAGCGATTTGATGCCTCAAATCGCCGAGATGATCGCGCAACTCGACGAAGATGCTTCCAAGAAACAGAATGTGTATGTCATTCCGCTGGAGAACGCGGAGGTATCGGACGTTCTGCCGGTCCTGCAAGATATGTTTAACAAGAACACCTCCGCGCGAAACAACGCCAGCAGGGCTACCCAGACTGGCAGCAGCGCGCTCAGCACTCGAACGCAGAATTTGAATCAGAATCAGGGCCGGACGACAACCAGCGGCACTACGGGACAAATGGGCGCCAGCAGTACGGGATTCTAGAATAACCAAGGCATCTGACAAACAAGACGAAGCGAGGCAAACATGACTACCAAATGTTCGCAGTGGATGAAGATTCTGACCGGTGTGCTGGGTTTCTGTCTGTGCGCCGTGCTTGAAGCCCATGCACAGCAGGGGCAACGAACAGGAGGATCGGCAAACATCACGAGCCGACCTTATGTCCCGAACGGCACGATCGGGGACGCGGTCGTTTCCGCGGACGCCGACACCAAACAAATCACCGTCATTGCGGACGAGGAAACCGCTCGGTATGTCCGGCAAGTGATCAAGGGTCTGGATCGGCCAAAGCCACAAGTGCTCATCAAGGTTGTTTTCCTTGAGGCCTCATATAATAATACGTCGGACATCGGCGTTGAAGGCTCAATCACCCGCAAGCTCAGCGGTTCGATGACCGGAATGGCATCCAACGTATTCGGGGCTGGATTCATAGGGGCCGTGCCGCCAGGCGCCGGTCTCTTTACGGTCCTCGGCAACGATTTCCAGGCGACCCTGCGGTTGATTGCGCAAGCCGGGAAAACCGAGGTGCTGTCCCGCCCGTCCATTCTGACGCGCAACAATCAGCAGGCCACAATCAGCCTTGGCCAACAAGTCCCCCTTATCACCGGCACGCGCATTGACACGCAGAACAATCAGATCAACACATTCGTTTATCAGAGTGTCGGGATCAATCTGCAGGTGACTCCGTTCATCACCCCGGACGGTATGGTGGAGATGATTCTTACGCCGGAGATTTCCGAGCTTGCAGACAAGTCTCAATGGATTCCCACCTCCAGCGGGCCGGCTGGCACGGTCCTCTCCCCGGTCATTAACTCGCGCAAAGCCGATACCGTGGTGGTGGTTCCCGACGGACAAACGGTCGTCATAGGCGGCCTGATGGAAAATGATAAAGTGAGTTCTGAGAGTAAAATTCCCATTCTGGGCGACATCCCGCTGATCGGGAGCCTATTCAAACGACAGATCAAGAATTATACGAAGACCGAACTCATCATCTTCTTGACCCCGCACATCGTGAGCGCGCCGGAACAATTGGTCGCACTGTCAGCGGGTGAACGGGCAAACTCAAAAACTGTGCCCAAAGCGTTTACGGAAGAGGAACTGGATCGGTTCCTCGACACCGTGCCGGTGAAGGGGGCCAAAAATAACACGGCCAATAGCCAGTCCTCAAAGGGCCAAAAGTAAATGACCGAATCAGAAGCGATTTTTACTTCGCGCATCAGAAGGCGGACCCCGCTCGTTTACGGGCTACTGCTGGCGGTGTGGGTGATGGTCATTGTCTGGCAGGTTTGGGAGCACGGCCGGGTGAAAGAATCCGCCCGTACGGCGTTGATCAACCGCTCTCAAGACATCGCCACGACCCTCAGCCTCGTCATTCGCTCCCAAAGGCGCTTCGGCGGGATTGTCTCGCAGGAACGTTTGGAATCCGCGTTGAAGGAACTCGCAAAATCGGGCGAACTCGTGTCAATCACGCTCCTGAACGCTTCAGGCGAAGTCGTCGCCTCGGCCGGTAAACCGATCGATCTGAGTACGATCCGACAGGGAGTGCGTTGGGATGAGAAGAGCGTGACCTTGGTCAACCCGGTAGATTTGGGCGCCAACATAACACAGGAGGGCGAGACGAACATTCCAACGATTGTCCTGCCGCCGCGCAACTCTACCAATGCCTTCCGCAACATTGGAAGGAGATCGCAGCGCCAAGAGGTGGCACCAGCCAGAGAAGGTTCTTCGAACGTTGTCACAGGCGCGGTCACAAACCGGAACGATGGTGACAATGGTCCCGGAGATAGAGACGAGCCGCGGATGCCACCACCGCCTAATGAGGGCGACCGCACCCCAAGGGGACACAGAGACAGGCCGCCGTTTGGACGCCCGTTTTGGATGGATGAGAAGGAATACCAGTCCTTAATCGAAAAGAGGGGATTACATGGTTTGGTGATGGCCATGTCCACCGGGTCCATTCAGGCGGTGTCAGTCCAGGATCTTTGGCTGCGATTCATTATCGGCTGTTTTGCGGGCGGTTCCGTCCTTGGTCTTGGGCTGGCCTGGCAGAATCTCGCAAGATCCTCTGAATTGCAGATGCACTTGCTTCGCGCCAGCCAAATGAACTCCTACTTGAGAGAAATGAATATAGCCGCGGCCGGCCTGGCCCATGAGACGAGGAATCCGCTGAACATCGTTCGTGGCATGGCGCAAATGATTTCCAAGGAGCCAAACGCCTCGGAAGAAATCAGGAATAGGTCGCGCGCAATCACGGATGAGGTGGATCGCGTGACCGCGCAATTGAACGAGTTCATTGACTACTCCCGTCCGCGCGAAGTGCGGCGGGCGCCCGTGGTGTTGAGTGCGGTCACGGGCGACGTCGTCCGTGCGCTCCAAAGCGATATCGAGGACAAGGTTGTTCAGCTAAAGACCGACGGAGACAACCTGACCGTGGATGCGGACGAGCAGTTGCTCCGGCAGGTCCTCTTTAACCTCCTGATCAACAGCATTCAGGCGGTCGAAGCTCATGGTGAGATTCGGGTCATTGCCGAGAAAAGCAGTTCAACGGAAGCGCAGCTCGAAGTTCGAGATAATGGCCCGGGCGTTCCACTAGAGCATCGAAACGATATCTTTAAACCGTACTTCACCACACATCCGAATGGAACGGGCCTGGGGCTGGCGGTCGTTCAGCAAATCGTTCTGGCACACGGTTGGGATATCAGTTATATCCCCAACGAACCCAGAGGAGCGATTTTCCGTCTCAGTCACCTGAAGCTTTCTTCAAGGACTGAATGAAAACCTGAAGATCTATGTCGCCCAACACCAGCCAGCGTTCCGCAAGTATGCCCCGGATTCTCATCGTGGACGATGACGCTGGTCAGCGGAGCCTTTTGGATTCATTCCTACGCGGCCAAGGGTTCGAGATAATCGCGGTTTCATCGGGCGAACAGGCGCTCGACACTCTAGGCAAACAGGACGTTACGATGATTATCTCCGACGTGCGAATGCCGGGCATCTCCGGCCTGGAAACGCTCCGGCGCGCGCGAAAGGATCATCCCACGCTGCCTGTCTTGCTCGTCACGGCATATGCGGACATCCGCGACGCCGTCGGAGCAATGCGCGATGGCGCCGTGAATTACCTAGAAAAACCGATTGATTTGGACGAACTGCTTGCTTCGGTGCGTAAAGCCCTTGGTCTTGAAAGGGCGGCATCGCTGAAATTGCCCGAAGGTCGGCGAATACCGGATTACGTCGTGGCCAAAAGTCAGCTCATGCAGGCCGTTCTTCGAGATGCGTCTCTGGCAGCCCCAACGGAAACCCGGATCTTGATCACGGGCGAGAGCGGCGTTGGCAAAGAGGTGGTGGCGGACGTCATCCATGCGTGGAGTCCGCGATCCCCCGGTCCTATGATCAAAGTGAGTTGCGCAGCGATCCCGGAGACTCTTCTGGAAAGCGAACTCTTCGGCCACGAGAAAGGGTCATTCACGGGCGCTTACACGCAGCGAATCGGCCGTTTCGAGGAGGCCAATCAAGGAACTATTTTGCTAGACGAAATCGCCGAGATGGCTCCCTCGTTGCAGGCGAAATTATTGCGAGTCTTGCAGGATGGGCGCTTTCAAAGAGTCGGCTCGAACAAGGAATTGCACACCAACGCCCGCGTTCTGGCGGCAACCAACCGGGACTTGGAGAAGGAAGTCGAAAACGGGCGTTTTAGAGAGGATTTGTTCTACCGGCTCAATGTAATGGAGATATATGTTCCGCCGCTTCGCGACCGGTCGGAAGATATCATGCCCCTGGCCAATGTATTTGTCGCCCAGTTTGCAGACCGCAAGGTCAGGTTTTCGCCCGGTGTCGCACCTCTCTTGGAAGGGTACAAATGGCCCGGCAATGTGCGTGAACTTCGAAATGCGATCGAAAGAGCGGTTCTTCTGTCTCACGGTGACCTGATTCTTCCTGAACATCTCCCTGTTCGCGTCCAAGAAGTTGCAGCCGAGTCTGCACAAAAGACGGCAGGCCAAGCCACCTGCCTGGAAGACCTCGAACGACAGGCAATTCTCAAAGCCTTGCGTGAACACGGTTTTAATCGAACCGAGGCCGCCAAGACCTTGGGAATCAGCCGGCGCGCCCTTTTGTACAAGCTCCCTCGTCTCCGTGAACTCGGACTTCAAGTCGATCCGGTTTCGCCGGGTCCGACCGCGGATAATCAAACCGCCTGATACCCGCACAATAGGTGCGCACAAGCACGTCTCGCTTGTTGCTGTATCCGGCGCACACGGCGCATCCAACGCGGCCTTCTTAGCTTCACCGGCATCGGACTACGTCCAAGCCTACACCATCGCCGTTGACGGCGGATGGCTGGCGCGCTGAACGAAGCTGATTTCTCGCAGAGACACCAAGTTTTAGCCACGGATGCACACGGATTGCCGCATACGGCAGCGGCGTCTCGTCCGACTCGGCTTTCGCGGATTCATGATGCTGGGTGCCACCGGCAACCATCATGACGGATCGCGTTGAGGATTCGGGCGCAGCGAGGAAATGCCTTGTGTGAAGAGTGAAGAGTTGACCCGGCTGATGAGAGTTGCGCAAGTCACCTTTTCGAGTACTTTTTGCGTATATGGTGAATAGACGCATAGGCAGAAATGACTTGTGTTCGTGCGGAAGTGGCCTCAAGTACAAAAAATGTTGTCTCGTTCAAGCTTCCCGGCTTGACGTGAGAACTCACTCCTCAAAAGTAGGCTCAGAGGAGATCTCTAAGAAACTATCGACATTCATCGCTCGTGAGAATTTGCGGGAGGAGAGATTCGGGAAAGTGCGTCCAATCATACATGCCGATTGTCATGGCTACAAACTGGTTGCCGTCGGCAACCAAATCCATTTCCAAAAGGCTCCAAAATGGAAGACGTTCCCAGACTTTCTCTTCACCTACGTTTGGCAAGTGCTCGGAAAAGATTGGGCGAAAGCCGAGTTCGCCAAGCCGTCAGGCGAACGAAATGTGATAATCCAGTGGCTCGAAGAAGCGCGGAGCTTCCAAAATCAACAGGTGAAAGACTCTGAAGGCTTGTATGGGGCTCTCCCGACAGGAAGCCTTGGCGCCCTACTTCTACTTGCTTACGATCTTTACGTTCTTCGAGACCATACTGCTTTGCAGGAAGAGGTGGTCCGTCGCCTCAAGAACCGGGACCAATTTCAAGGCGCAAGGTTTGAACTTCAGGTAGCCGCTACATGTATTCGGGCATCATTTAGTCTTGAATACGAAGATGAGTCCGACATTTCTCGAAAACATCCCGAGTTTCTAGCCACGCACAAGGCCACTGGCGAGGTGGTCGCGGTTGAAGCAAAAGCTCGCCACCGACCGGGCATCTTGGGATTCCAAGGCGATCTAGAACCGAATGCGGAATTAAAAGTGGGAATTAGCAGCCTCCTAAGCAAAGCGTTTTCCAAAAAACCAGAGATCCCATACGTAATTTTCGTGGATTTGAACCTGCCGCCGTCAAATGGCCAATCCTTAAATGAGAAATGGCTGAGGGAAATCGTGCAATCGGTCCATGGGCAATCATCGTCTGCTTCGCCGGATCCGTTCAACCTCATTCTGTTTACGAATAACCCTCACCACTACGTCGAATCCGGCACAAACATGCCACGCGACATTCTAGCCGTGCTCTCTAAACGTCCCCGGGTTGCTGCGAAAGCTCCCAGAATTCTCGAAGCGATTTACAAAGCCGCAAGGCAATTCGGAAACGTACCGACAGAGTTTCCAGCAGATTAGCTCACGCGCGGCCGTGCTTGACGCGCCAGAAGCGAAGTGACAATCTTCACCCCAAGAACCCGAGCCGGCTCGCCTCCTAAGAAGCGCGCTGAGTTTGGGTGAATAATAATGTTGGGAGTATAAGTCATGCTTACGACAGTTCTTTTAGCATTAATGATTATTCTGACTGTATGCCTTCTTTTTGAGGTTCAAAAAGAAAAAAGGCGAAATAGAATCCTTCAATCATTCATGGCTGGGATCATCAAAAGCGTGAGTGATTATGTCAGCAAGACAGATATGCTGGATATATCGTCGTCGGCAGACATTGTGAAAGTCTATGATAAAAAATACCCAATTCCATACGATGAAATTCTCCAAAACATAAGCAAGGAGCTTGAAAAAGATTTTTGGACGCGCCCATACTGGAAATGGATTAAGAAAGACAGGAACCTATTTTATGAAAGCAAATATGCAAATGATGGGTTCAACATGATTTATTGGGACCTTTTTGATAAAGCCCTTGCTGATCTAAAGAAGGGAACAGAAAAAGAACCGACGAACTCCCAACAAAGTGCTCCACTGGATCGCCGGGGTGCTCCCAGCTCCCGGTGAGCTCCATCGTGTCGGGTTCGAGGTGTCCAATCCGCCGTCGTCCAACTCATCAATCTCTGCGTCTCTGGCGTGAGCCACCGTTGTGGCAACGCCACTCATGGTGCGAGAGACTCCGAAAGGGCGCCCTAAAATACCTTAAATTAGTGCTTGCATGATTGGGGGGAAGCCACTAGTTTACGCGCCCCACGGAAAAGGGGCGTAAAAGCGCAATAATGTATTTCCGTGAGGCTCTTGACAGGTTGAGCAACAAGGTGTAGATAGAAGTAGCTCGCAAGGAAAGAGTAGTTCTTTTGGAGCAAGCGATTTCGCCTGGCACGTCATGGATGTGCTGTCGTTACGTGCCAGGTTTTGCGTCCCCATGTGGGACGCAATCGAAGTGAAACCCCTCGAACAAAATTCGGGGTGTGCTGTTCCTTGAAAATTGACTTGTGCGATACGTGAGAGCCCACGTTTGTCTCGGCGTAAGTCGGGGCAAACTTTGAGTAGTATAAGTATAAGTAGACCGGTCAGAGAAAGCCCTGATCGGTCGCCTCGAAGCAATTCGGGGTAAACTCATACGTGGAAACGATCGGATCGGTTCACCCTGAAGCAATTCGGGGCTATAGGTCTGAAAGTTTTTTTACGGAGAGTTTGATTCTGGCTCAGAACGAACGCTGGCGGCGTGGATAAGACATGCAAGTCGAACGAGACACTTTGAGTAGCAATATTCGGAGTGTTTAGTGGCGAAAGGGTGCGTAACACGTGGCTACCTACCTCAAAATGGGGGATATCTCCGAGAAATCGGAGTTAATACCGCATGTGATCGTGAGATTAAAGCCGGGGACCGTAAGGCCCGGCGTTTTGAGATGGGGCTGCGGCCTATCAGCTAGTTGGCGGGGTAAAAGCCCACCAAGGCTAAGACGGGTAGCTGGTCTGAGAGGACGACCAGTCACACTGGAACTGAGACACGGTCCAGACACCTACGGGTGGCAGCAGTCGAGGATTTTTCTCAATGGGCGAAAGCCTGAAGGAGCGACGCCGCGTGGGGGATGAAGGTCTTCGGATTGTAAACCCCTGTCATCTGGGAACAATGGTTACGACCTAATACGTCGTAATTTGATAGTACCGGAAGAGGAAGCAGTGGCTAACTCTGTGCCAGCAGCCGCGGTAATACAGAGACTGCAAGCGTTGTTCGGATTCATTGGGCGTAAAGGGTCCGTAGGCGGTCGGCTAAGTCTGATGTGAAATCTCACAGCTTAACTGTGATAGGTCATTGGAAACTGGCTGACTAGAGGACTGGAGAGGAGACTGGAATTGCTGGTGTAGCGGTGAAATGCGTAGAGATCAGCAAGAACACCGGTGGCGAAGGCGGGTCTCTGGACAGTTCCTGACGCTCAGGGACGAAAGCTAGGGGAGCAAACGGGATTAGATACCCCGGTAGTCCTAACCCTAAACGGTGCTTACTGGGTGTGGGGGGAGTCGACCCCCTCCGTGCCGAAGCTAACGCGATAAGTAAGCCGCCTGGGGAGTACGATCGCAAGATTAAAACTCAAAGAAATTGACGGGGGCCCGCACAAGCGGTGGAGCATGTGGCTCAATTCGATGCAACGCGAAGAACCTTACCTGGCCTTGACATGCTGGTGGTAGAAGCCAGAAACGGCGACGATCCCGAGCAATCGGGAAGCCAGCACAGGTGCTGCATGGTTGTCGTCAGCTCGTGTCGTGAGATGTTGGCTTAAGTGCCGCAACGAGCGCAACCCTCGTGTTTAGTTGCTCCGATGAAGGTCGGAGATCTCTAGACAGACTGCCTCGCTTTAAACGAGGAGGAAGGTGGGGATGACGTCAAATCAGTATGGCCCTTACGGCCAGGGCTGCACACGTGCTACAATGCCCGGTACAGAGGGACGCAAGACCGCGAGGTGGAGCTAATCCCAGAAAACCGGGCCCAGTTCGGATTGAAGGCTGCAACTCGCCTTCATGAAGCCGGAATCGCTAGTAATGGCGTATCAGCTACGACGCCGTGAATACGTTCCCGGGCCTTGTACACACCGCCCGTCACATCATGGAAG
>Ga0182027_10000084_pt1 | contig 138800 bp, 133 predicted proteins | sample 712E1DmetaG_FD_121300 | JGI IMG/M metagenome (GOLD analysis project Ga0182027, IMG submission 121300) | Permafrost microbial communities from Stordalen Mire, Sweden - 712E1D metaG (Illumina Assembly) | ecosystem: Environmental > Terrestrial > Soil > Wetlands > Permafrost | place: Sweden...
AACGCCAAAAATTATCATCAGATTCATACATTTTCAAGAAGATACCGCAATCAGCAAATCAATACATAAAAAATCTAGGATACCGTGTACTAGGAAAAGGAGTAATGACAACAAGAACATACAACAATAAAAAATATGAAACAATAGTAGATGGAGTATCAATGTATGATTTCAGACACAGTAGCGCATGTTATTGGCTACAAAGATACAAATCAGAAAGCGCATTAAAATATAGATTCGGATGGAAGAAAAGCGACATGATATTCTACTATACCGAACTCTTAGGAATGAGCGATAGCATAGAATCAGAAGACCTATACGTAGACATAAGCAAAACAGAACTAGAACAACAAATAAACAAAGACAGAACAGAAATAGAATTACTAAGAGACGAAATAACAAACCAAGACGCAAAAATGAAAGAGATAATAGAAATAATAAAAGCACTACAACTAGAAAAAGTGCTAGAAGCAAGATAAGAACTCTAAATTTTTTAGGCTTTCGGAAATATTTTGGAAAACAGTTCATCGACGATACAGATTTAACCCAAATGAAAGCCTAAACTCCCGCCAAAAAGCTTATTTGCGCGAAATAAACAGAACTGAAGCCACTATAATTGCCCGGAAGTATACTCCTATCTAAACAAAAAATCCGGGTTAAAAAATTCTTGCAAATTTATAAAATTTTAGACGACAATAATATGCTCGTCGGCCAACAGCCAGTTCACAGCCTGCATCCGCCAAGTTTGCGAGTTATAGCCGATTTAACACCCTAAATCACCCACCATTAACTATGTCCTCCCTATCGTCGGACTACCCCCAGAATCCACCCAAATTTCAAGCAATAACCAACTATAAATATTTAAGAATCCGGCCTAAATTGTGCCCGGAAGTATGATTCTATTTTGTTGTTGATGTTGGTTGGATTCCGTCGGTATGCTCGAAAGCCACACGAAAGCCGGGAAGTGCATTATTCTGCATTTTCAGGCTTTTCGAAAGCCACTTTCTTGCCCGTTATGGTATATCTATTCTTCGTCGGGCGGGAGCCTACTTGGAGCCTGCATCTGCGAGACGTTGCATTCACAGCCAGTATTGGAGCCTAAATGTTGCATGGAAGTAAATACTCTTCTGCTCGAAAAATTTGGCTCCAAAAAGTTAGATCGTCGGTTAGAAGCCATCTCAAAGCCTGCATCAGCTAATCTCTGCGGTTATAGGCGTTTTTGAGGCCTAAATCGCCCACCTTAACTATGTCTCCCACTCCTATAATCCTAGGCACCGTGTTCAACATCAAATTTATAGAATAAAAAATATGTTCTAATTATTGATTGTTTTTTTTATATTTATATAAACAATAACTAGCAGATGTAATCGTAAAAATACCTATAATAAAATACAAACGAACTAGATAGGGATTTTTAATATCCAAACTATCAATAAAAAAAATCAACCCGAGCATTATAGCTATAGAAGCTACAACAATAACTCTTCCCTTAAAATATTCATTTTTCCATAATGATCTAACCATTTTATACGTTATGTCTGATGATTTAATAAAGTTTTTTGTATTACAGAATCATAGGAAGATATATAAAGAAAAATTCTATATATAGAAAGAAATTATTTGAAGAATTTGCGTGGAGAAATATTGTTATAACGAAGAATGTTATACTACAAACAATAATGTCTTAACCATATAAATTACAATTAGCATCATAGATTAAACTCATCTCTGCTGTAGTATAGAAATACGACAAGGAAATTAAGGAGAATTTGGAATGAATAATGTATATATTAACAAAATTATAACTCCAATTAAACATATTTGATATATTATTTTATGAATTTTTATCTTATAGTCATCAGATTTTTGAATAGTAAAAACATATTTGAAAAAATAAGGATCTAAATTTATGATAGTTGGCAATTTAATTATAGATTTTTTATTTTCTAATTTTTTCAACAGCGTAAAATGGTTTTTCTCTAAATATTTAATAAATAATACGTAATTTATTATTCCTATGATTCCCAATATTACTGCAAGCAAGTAATTCCATATGATTAATACGTCTGTCATTTTTGATGTAAAGTTCACATAGTTATATAGTTAATCAATTATAAGAAATATCCAACCAGAATTAAGTGTAAATCAAGAGCAATGCAAACTAATTTGATTAAGACTTAGAATTTTGTAAATGGTATAATAATTCCCACAATAATAATCAACGCCAAAAAGAACAAATATAATGAAACAAGAAATTTGCTTAATCATGATCTTGATTTTTTTGCTAAATCAAAAAATTCTTTTGGAGAAACTTTCATAAATTTAGGCAATGGAAATAATGTTGGGTAATTCAAATTTTTATAATCTTTATTATTAAATCTGTTAAAAAGCATAATCTGTAAAACGAACATTCCTAAAACATTTATCATTTGTATAGTTACTATATTCATTTTTTTCCTTACCAAATATGGAGTTAAAATTAATTAACATTGTTTGTTGCAACATATATCAAAGCTGATAGTACATATATTATGAAACAACTTACGTAAATAATTGCTAGTATTTTCAGTTTTTTCTGTTTAGTTTTTAGAGCTCCAGAATAAATTTCCATAGGTGTAAACCTTAATGCTCGTGGTAATACACCATATCCTGTTCTAATTCCTTTGAATTGATTTTCAATTTCTTTAAAAAGAAAAAACTGAAGTATAAATGCAATTATTATAAAAAGGGGAGATAAGATAACTAATATTGATTGAAGTATCATTTCTTTTACCTATTTCAAATGTAGACGTAAAACTATTTATAAGTTTAGTGAAACTGAGATGAGGTTTTGGAGCATTATTTAATCTGTTTATTGTTATGGTAAGTGTCGAATATTTTGTTGTCAGGTAGCGTAGCTCTAAAATGTATTACAAAATACTAGAAAGAAAAAACAGATTTTAACGAATAATTTTATCTACGTCTCCAATAATATTATCTATCGGTATTCGAAACTCGTTTTGTGTGGGTTTTTGATTATGATCGCTTTTTGCATCAAAATATGTTTGCCCATCAATTGTATAAACTTGTACTATTCTAGATATCCATGGAATTTCAGTATCAGATGGTTTAAACATCACAACGTCTCCAACTTCAACATCTGATTTGTTCATCTTAGCTATCACAACATACTCGCCTTTGTTTATGCCATAGCCCCAAGGAAATTTACGGAATGCAAATTTATCTATTTTATAATTAGCGAATTCTTTTTCTTGAGTAATCCACCATCCTTCAAATGGCAAATTATGTTCCATACTATCTGAGGTCATATAGTATACATTAGGTTTATATTGATTAATAGAGATAGCTTTGACAACATATTTGCCTGCAAAAAAAGCCATAATTACTAAAATAATAATCACAGCTATCTTAACAATACGGTGTATCTTCTTATGATTTGTCATATTCAATCCTTATTCAATTTAGTTTATTAATTTTATGATGATTTCTATATGCGATTGTAGTATTAGTAACGATATGTTATAATCTGCTTTAAACAAATCATATCTAATGAAAACGTGATTTTGCTAATCAACATTTATAACTGTATGCCCCGTTTGCCATCTTTGTAGATGTGTATTTAGAATCTTAATCAGTAAATAATTTTTTAATTACATAAAGAGACATTATGACTTTAAAAACATTAAACCCTATGGAAAGAATTATTACAAAGAGTCCGAGTGATTCTATTCTAATAGGAAGATTGTTTTTTGTTAGTAAAAAACTAGTTACTGCAATAATAGCTATAACACCGTAAAAAGCTATCTGACTTATAGGCACTATTTTAGTGATCTTAGCTAGTTTGTATTTAGTAAAAATATACAAGGCAAAGAAGCTTAATATTAATAATATCCACCCGAGAATTCCTCCGAGAGATAGTTTTATAGGAAAAATATATCCAACAATATTATAAATGGCTTCTAATAAAATAACAGTATAAAATATCCAAAAAAATGTAAGTTTATCACTATTTGATTTTACCATTTTAATTATATGTAAACTTGATGTACAAAGCATCTTTTTGGAGCTATTTTCTTTAGATAATCAACAAAATCCATAAGTCTAACTATATCTCCTGCAAAAAGAATATAGCTTTTTTTCGATGTAAAAGTAATCATAGTTCCGTGTGTTCCAAGATTTCTAATATCTATATATGTTAATTCTTTCAATATAATTTCTATTCCTTTAGGGTATTTAATTAGTTTATGGCTAAAAGGCAATAAAATTATTTTTTTATTTGTAATTATAACATCTTTGCTTAAGTAACTTATATCCCACAATATAACAAATAAAATAAGTACAGAGATAATTATCTCAACTAATAATAATTTTCTAGTATCTGCTTGATACATACTTATAATAGTAAAAATTAACATTGCCATATAAATCAAAAGTCTACAGGACAAAAATAATCTTGAAAATTTAAAAATTTTTGCTTCCATTTTACCAACTTAGCACTATAGCTTTATAATATTTTCGTTCATATTAACTAGCTGTCTTAACATCTCTTGACTATATAAATTGCCAGGTGAACAAAATAGTCAAAAAAATGTACACAATTTAAACTAAAAAAGAAATAATATTACAATAAGAAAAAAAATCTAGAGCGATGTAGAATTATTTCTTTCTCAAATATAAAACCAAGGATAATATAAATAAAATTAATCCCAGTAGGAAAAATGATGCTTGCTTAGTGATTAAGCTTATGACTATAAGAGCTATTAAAAGAATTATTGAAGAGATTAAAGTAAAATTATACACTAAATTTCTTTGGCTAGCAAACTTCTCGTGCATTTCTTTCGTACCATACTTGCTAAAAGATAATATCATAATAATAATAGATATGACCATTCCTATCCAGTAAATGTATGTATTATAAATTAAAGGATTTTGAGAAAATATCCATATTATTAATGCGATATTCATAAGGAGATGAAAATTATACTCGGATCCAAACAATTTCTTCCCAAATAAAATTATAATTAAAAATATTATTGATGCAGTAGCTAAAAAATAATAATTGTAGGTTCTAAGAAATAATGACCCTATAAACAAGACTAAAGAAATTATTCTAATACCTTGTTCCAAATAAGAACGTTTTTCTCTTCCCATATTAACTCTTTAGCTATAGTATATATAAATATTTACTTAAATTCAGTTGCCCCCAGCTAATATTGTCCCGAAAAAATTGAACTTAATTTGTGTTAGTTTCTTTTGCCGAAGAAAGCGATCCCTCCAAAATTGGGACTTTGAGAGTGGGGAGCTTTCATCATGGCAAAACTCGAATGAGCGAAGCGAAATGAGAGAGTATGACGCGGGGATGCACAATTCGCAGTGAGCGAGGCGATACGTAAAATATAACAGAAAGGGACGACATTAATAATTACGATGATGATATTCCAAAGAGTAAGAACATGATACCTATGAAAATTAGTAATCCATATACTAAAGTTACAAATAATAAGCTAAAGAAATAGTGTATATCTAACATTTTATCAATATCTTTATTGATTTCTCCCTTATTTAATTTTCTAATTTCTTTAATATTGAAGAAATCATCCATTATTTTTTCTTGTTTATTTTTATCTCTAAATCCTAACGATAAAACATGCCAGTTAATTTTAAAAGCAAGCATATAGATTCTAATTGGATTTTGAGAAAATAATGGTTTTAATACTGATTTATCTATCTTCTTAACTTTACTCCTAAATCTGAAAATGAAATAATTCCAGTACATAGCACTGAAAAATTCGACAAAGAATAGCATAATCCACACAATTAAGAATGGAATCATAAACCAAATGAAAGCAGTTGGAATTTTCTTCTTCATATTAAAGTCTACATTATCTTGTCTTGTTTCTATTAAATATACCTGTGTTGAATCAACAAGATAATATGCATCACCCGGAGAAATAGTAAATTCTTCTCCATTTACATTGAAAGTAGTTTTTTTGGAATCATTATCAATATTCTGAATTTTTACTTTATACTCTATACTATCAATTAAGTATGTTTTTGGATTGTTTACTGATAAAGTATCTTGGAGTCTTAATTTATACATGTAAGGTGTAAACATGATAGTACCGACAACAGAGCATATCAATATGAAGATAAGAAGAATTCTAATTTTTGGATTTTTTATGATATTTCTCTCCATATAATGTAATTATGAATACACATATAAAAATTTATTCGTTGTCCCCCGGCCTTTATGTTTTGACGCGCCTTTTGTAAAAAGTGCAGTGGTATCCGGTCGTGTGAATATGCTTCCGCCGGCTAGGCTAATTGCATGGAACATCTTATATTACAGAATCAGAGGGAAACTCTTCTGAACGGGACTTCCTTAAGAATATAATCATTACTTCTTTTTAAAATATTGCGCGATGGTTTCATAGCCAAACTTCCTTGCAAAGAAATCATAAAATGGTTTGAAAAGCAGTGCAAAAAGAAATACAAATGCCAGTGTAGAAACAAATTTACCAAACTTATAGTTAACAATAAGAACAACAAAAAGAACTATAATACTCAAAGAAAGTATGCACAATAGCATACCTAAACTTTTACGAAAACCCTGATGTGCTTTCTCTGTAATCATAATTTATCTCCAATAATGAACCAATATTATGACGCCCATTATAAGTAATACAATGGATCTTATAATACTTACCCAAAATGCATTTCTACCAGTTGCTATAACTCCGAAGCCTCCCACCGTTTTTTTGCAATAAAAATATGTAGAGAGAGAATAAATGGCAAGAAAAAGAAGGAAATATGCTATTCCAATATTAGGAACGAGACCATAATATGCAGCAACAAAGTAAAGAGCAAAAATTATTACTAGCACCTGTGCTAGACGATTACTCAAACGAAAAAATTTTTCTTTATTCATATAATCCTCACATGTTTATATCATATACTTTGCAAGTTTTAGGAACTTTGAGTGTTAATTCATCAAGGAAGTCTGCGATTTTCATAATATCAGTAGCAAATACCCAGTAAGTTTTGTTTGTAGTAAATTGGACTAAAATTCCGTGAGCAGCTAAATCCGAGACTTCCACCTGTCTTAATTTATTGATAGGTAATTCGTCTGTTTTAGGAAATCCAAAAATACGATAAGCAAATGAAATTAAGATTACACTATGTGTAGTAAGGACAATATCTATACTCCAATAACATAAGTCTGCTAATACTGTACCCATTAATAATATAGCAATAATAATTTCAATTATTAAAAGATTCAGTTCATTACCCCCACGACAAATGTAAAATATAACAAAGCTCAATGGCACAAGATATAATAGTAACCTAAAGACAAGATATATACGCGAAAATTTGAATAGTTTATCCTGCACCATGATGTTATTATATAGCATCAATTTATAATAGTTGTGCAACTTTGTAGAATCAGAATTAAACTAAAATGATGGTCTATCGACTTTCACGGAATATAAAGTAGTCCCGCCCAGATTCGAACTGGGGTCACAGGCTTTCTTTCATCCGATTTCTCGAATGACCAAAGGCCTGCATGATTGACCGCTACACTACGGGACTATTGAACAGCATTTGTATAATGCATCTATTATATGGACTATTACAGCGTTTTAAAAATGTTGTGCTCGAAAAAGGATTCTTAAAAGACGCTCCTGCACAGTAAATACAATAAACTATTTAAAACAATATCCGCTCCGACAATCATGGTCTTTGATGATATCCTTAAAAGTATGGTTCCACAAAAGATGAATCAAGAATTGGTATTTCAAGATTCTACCAATGTGGATGAATTATATAAAGAGTGGTACAAACTTCAAATATCGAAAGTCGAGGCAGAATACTCTCTCGATCTTCATTCAAATATAACATACAATATTCTAGAGAATGTCATAAATGAATTGTCGGATCAAAAACAGTTGGAGTCTAAACTGCCTGCTAGACAAGACGCTATCACTAAACTCAACGATCATAAAAGCCAATATTCCAGCAATACTACAGATACAATAACAAGTATTGAATCAAGGATCAGTACTATAAAAAAAGCCATTGAAGATCATGCAAAATCAAGATTGTACTCGGATAATTTTGTTCTTGAACTAAAACTATTGCCTGACCACAATCTTAGAATGGGTACCATATTTCTAAACGGTATAAATTCAGATAATGTACTGCCGATTTATTATTTGTTCAATGATACGATACCAAGATTCAATATCAGGGACGAAAACATTGCTGAAACAATCGGTCAATACTTTCCTGATCGTGTGAAGACTCACCTACAAGAACTAAAAGAATACTATAAGAACAGTAATCAATATACAAATAATTGCGATTATATAACTTGGGATTATTTCAAGAAATACTTTGGCTATGCAGTAGACTCTGATTTCTCAATACCATTATTTCTAATAGAAGAGAACGGCGAATTTCATGATGAGAATATGTCCTGCAGAAAATATGATACAAACCTATTCCATTATAAATTGAAAATTAACAGCGATAAACACGGCAAGATATATCGGAATGAAGGTCATTTCGGTAAAGGAAGTCAAGGCTATGCGCAAATATACGATGAAGAAAAATCAGTATATGATTTGATCAGGAATAGCTATACGTCGTTCCGCGGACTTGATTCTAGATTGACACAAGAAGAGATGAATCTTGCTGCAGCAAAAATAATTGCGAAATTTTACAGCAAAGGTCTTTCCGCAAAACTTTTGGTGCATGCAGAACAACCACCTATACGATAATTACGTTCAGTAAACCTTTTAAACAATTCTTTATTCCATAGTAGTATGCTCATAAAATCTCTTAAATTAGAGAATATCCGTTCTTACACTTCTCAGACTATTGATTTTAATGAAGGTTCTACGTTACTGATAGGAGACATCGGTTCTGGGAAAACAACCATTCTATTATCAATTGAATTTGCATTGTTCGGTCTAATCAAGGGCGATATCAATGGTGCAACTCTTCTTCGTCATGGAAAACGTGAAGGCAGTGTAGAATTAAGATTTGAGATAAACGGCAAAGATATTACAGTCTTAAGAAAACTCAAAAAGGGCAAGGATGACAGCATAACACAAGATGCTGGACAGATAATAACCGACAACAAAATATTTGATGGCACACCAATTGAATTGAAATCCAGGATACTAGAAATGTTCGGATATCCTGAAGAGTTGATCAACAAGAACACCAGTCTCATCTACAGATACACAGTCTATACTCCTCAAGAAGATATGAAACGTATCCTCTTCGAAAGCAAGGATGAACGTCTAGACACTTTAAGAAAAATCTTCAACATCGACAGATATAAACGCATTAGGGAAAATGCATTGATGTATGCTAAAGAATTACGTAACTCGAAGAAGATCATCGAGGGCAAGATACAGGATCTAGAATCATTAAAAGATGCTCTGAACCAATGCAAAGAATCAAAAGATATAACATCAAAAGAATTGACGCTTGAAGAAAAAAATAATAAAGATATCAAAGTATTGCACGATGAGAAAATTGTTGAGATAAAGAGTTTTGAAGATAAGATTTCTTCACTAAACATATTGAAAAAAGACTTGGAGATTGAGACTATCAGCCTGAAGAATAAACAGCAAGAGCTCGATAAGAATAACAAAGAATTAGGGATGATAGAGTATAGGATAAGAGAGTATACGAGCAGACTGAGCGAGTTAGGAGTGATAGATCAGGATGAGAACAGTATCAGGGATGCATTGAATGATGCTGAAGAAAAATTGAACAAGATACGCAACGCAAAAGAGATAATCAGCAAAAGATTGGAAGATAAGGAGAGAGATATGATGAATCTCTCCGTCGATGATGTCGCTGCATTGAATTATAAACATAATACGATAACAAAAAGACTTGACGAGAAGGAATCTAAGGAGAAGACGTTAGCTGAATTACAAGATACATTCGATAGGACAGTCATAGAATTAAACATAATCAATGTCAACAAATCTAACTCTCAAAAAATAATTAACCAATTAAAAGATTTAAGTACTTGTCCTACGTGTTTACAGACGGTGGATTTTTCCCATAAAGTCAAGATATTGGACAAAGAAAATGCTAGCGTCCAGTCTTATGAGAGAAAATTCTCAGAATTGCAGGTGAAGAAGAAAGAATTCGAAGAACAGGTAAAAAAATCAAAAGCAGATATTGAGGATCTGCGTCGAGATGAGATGGAACTAAAAGAAGTCAGTTTTAAACTTTCCAACATCAGCAAGCAGCAAGAGTTAAAGCAATCATTACAGAATGAGATTGAGGAATTAAAGCTTAAGAAAGAAAAACTTGATCACATGGATGTCAATAAGCTCGTCGATACAATCTCCAAAAGTAGAAAGATGCTGAATAATTTCGAAGTAAGAAAACATATCGAGGAATCCTTGAAAGAGAAGAATTCACAGAAGGAAGATATAAATAAGAACATGGTGAATGTCCAGGAAGAATTAAAATGGGTCACACAGGCACAGGCAATACTGATGGATAAGATAGCATCATATGTCGATGTGGAAAAAGAATATATCGACAAGAAAAAAGAACTGGACGCGCTCGTAAAAGAATTTAGAGATAGCGATATAAAGGTTATGAGTATAAAGAAGGACTTGGAAAATTATGATAAAGAGATAAATAGATTGACAAAGGATGTCAATACAAAAAATAAATTAAAAGAGAAGATAACTTATATCAATGAACTTAATTATTGGATTACAGAACATTTCGTAAGCCTGACATCAACTATAGAGAAGATAATCATGCAAAAGATCCATGTGGAATTCAATGAGTTGTTCCAGAAATGGTTCACGATGCTTATCGAGGATGAAAATATTGAAGTGAGTGTCGATGAAGAATTCACTCCAGTCATAATGCAGAACAATTATGAGACCGATGTCTCGAGCCTGTCTGGTGGAGAAAAGACTTCTGTTGCATTGGCATATAGGTTGGCGTTGAATAAAGTAATCAATGATTTAATCAATAATATCAAGACTAAAGATATAATAATATTAGATGAACCAACAGATGGATTCAGTTCAGAACAGCTTGATAAGATGCGTGATGTATTATACGAATTGGACACTAAACAGTTGATAATGGTTAGTCATGAAGCTAAGATGGAAAGTTTTGTACAGAACATCATCCGCGTCAATAAGGATGAACATAATAGTTCAGTGATTGTATAGAAAATAAAAAAAAAGAAAAAAGAGTTTTAGTTTCTCTTTCTTAATACTACAACGCCAGCGATTAATCCGACTAATGCAAGACCGCCTGCGATTAGACCAAATTCTGGAACTGTAGGCCCTATTGGTGCAACAGCAATACTTTTTATTGCTAATTGTCCCCAAGAAGCACAATCTGCCCATGCTGCGTCAGTTACTGCAAGAGTTACAGTATGTACTCCCAGAGCTACATTTACTGGAAAGTTTGTAGTGCCCCAAGTTTCAGTAGGGTTTAACGAGTCAGGATAATGTCCGACAACAACATTATCTACAAGTACATCGAAGCTGTCACGATTGCTCATTCCATCTAGGTGATCAATTGTTATTACTTCATCTCCGCCACCGAATGCAAGGTTAACTGATGCAGTCTCAGTATTAACTGCACATGCAGGTTCCCATACTAGGCAGAATTCATTATATGATGCTCCACCATAACTTCCTCCATTAATTGCTGGAACTCCCCAACCATTCATCAATGCATTATCTGTGCATACTCCATTAAAATTCACTTCTGTTGATGCTGCAGTTATTGCCCTAACAGCTACCTGTCCATACGTAGCGCAATCACTCCAAGGTGTAGTTGTTGTAGGATGTAAAGTCAATGTCTTAACACCAACAAAGTTTACAGCACAATTGCTTACAACCCAAGTCTCTGTATCGGTTGCTACATCTGGAATAGTACATAATACTTTATCTCCATCCTTTACTTCAAATCCGTCATTGTCCGAGATACCATTCAAGTGATCAATAGCAATCATTGTTGTAGTCATTCCTAATGCGCCGACAGTAAATGTCGCATCCGTACTAGCGTCTACTGCACATGGAGGTTCCCATGCAACAAAGCACTTTGTGTCACCACCATAATTACCTGCAGGATTACATGCTGCCCATCCATCGCCACCAAAAGGTTGCGCATCTGCTTTTACAGACACTGCCATTAAAGCTAGTGCCACAATCAATACTAATAGTTTTTTCATTTTATCCCTCCCCACTTAGTTACTTCAATTATTTTTTTAATATTTTTATTGTCTCTTTCTTAATACTATAACACCGGCAATTAATCCGACTAATGCTATTGCACCTGCGACTAAGCCGAATTCTGGTACTTGTGAACCTCCGTCGTCACAGTTCCCAATTTTAAAGTTTAAAAATTGTGTTCCTACAGTATCCCAGTTTCCGAAGTTTTCTCCTAGTAATAATTTTACATCATAGTTTCCATTAGGTAAAGTTGCTGATCCCATGACCACAGGGCAATATTCATAACTTGTCGTTATTCCAGAAATATCCTGATTTATATTGCCTGATGCATCTGAATTTAAGCACTTATATAATAAGTAACCTTTTGCACAGAAACCGGGATCATTCTTATGCGCCTGATATACTGTCTTATCATCTATATTACATCCGCCCCAGGCAGGATTTATTACACATGGACAATTAGATGTACACCAAAATCTTCCTTGCATTCCAATATTTTCATTGGCTACATCGTTTCCATCTGCGCCGTATGCACATGTTGGTTTTCCTTCGAGTTTTATCTGGTAAAGGCCGTTTGCTGCAAGACCACTAGCAACTAAACTAGCTCCGAAATCTGCTCCGCATTGAGGGGAAACTGTTACCGCGCCAATAACATTACCTGTGGATGGATTGACTAGACTATTTGTTAGATAATCAACTTCAAATGAGACATTTTTTGTCATTGCTGTTGTCCATGTTCCACAAGTCTGGTGGAATGATTCTTCGTTTAGTGTCAATATGACATTGCTGTATGTTCCTTCTGGTAATTTTGTAATTGCTCTTTCAACTTGAGGCATGACATCAGCACCAAGGCATAGCATTGGGTCAGTGCATTTCAATGTGTTTGTACTGAATGGAGGCACTCCTTTATTTACAAAATATAAATTAGGATTGCTGCTAGGTGTACCGCAGAATAATACGTGATAACTACCAATTACTGCAACATCAGCTTCTGCATTTCCATTAGAATCTGCAGTTATCCAATCAAATACCATGTATCCGACGATGTTCACGCTATTTTTGTTTGCAAGATAATATGCATCATTTTGGTTTCCATTGTACCACCATCTTCCATTAAGACCGATTAATTCATTTGTAGCCTTTTCCTGTGTTGTTGGAGCTAAAGAACCTTTTCCTTCAAATTTTAATTGGTATGTAAAACCAGGTTTTAATCCAGTTGCACTAATATGTGCCTTGAAATTTGTATCTACTGAATTAAAAGTTACTGTGACATGAGCACCAGCATAATCATAATTGTAGATGTACTGGTCATCGAATGCTGTTCCTGCTCCGCTTGCAGGATCCATTGTTACTGTTGTTGCCATTGCCATTCCGACAAGCATTAATGATGCGAAAACCATTCCGATTATTGTTTTATTCATTTTATCTCCCCCATATATCAATTATTGATAACTGAAATATATATCAAATATAATTTTTTATACTTAAAAGGACTTAAAAAAAAATGAAAAGTTTAGTTTCGTTTTCTTAATACTACTATACCTAATGCACCGATTACCGCTACGATGCTAGCAAACAGTCCGAATTCAGGTATTGTTACATCAATTAATGCTATTGGTATGAAGCAATCTCTTGATGTACATGTCTGTCCATCGCTTGATCCATGTATACCACTTTTTTCTGCATTTACCCACACTATATCATTGTATGAACATTGTGTGTCAGTAAATTCTTGATAATATGATCCATCTGAGTAACTTGTTGTTGAGAGTGTAGTGTTTATGTTTAGATGCTCGCATGTCACGTCAACTATTGCATTTTCCACTCCTGTCCCGTTTTGATATTTTACATATCCCGTAACTAGTGCTGGTGTCGCATTTACGTATGCGGCAAACATAAATATTCCAAGAAATATTATAAGTAATTTTTTCATTTGTAATACCCCCTAAATCTTCTTTCTTAGTAACGTAACCCCTACAACTAATCCGGCTAATATTACTGCTCCACCAACAAGGCCGAATTCTGGAATAGTTATATCGATGAATGCAGTATTTATTTTACAAGTTTGATCATATGCTATAATTCCTTGTCCAACATTGCTTTGTCCATCTTTTTCTGCAGAAATATATACATTATCAGCTACATTACATTTTAATGATGGATAGAATGCGTAATATGCACCAGTATTATCTGTTTGTACGACTTTTGTGGTGTTTATACCTTGATGCTCACAATTGACTGTTACTGTTGCACCGATGACTCCTTGATTGTTACCATCTTTTACTGTGCCACTCACACTAGTTGATGGTGCAGCCATTACAGATGCACTTAACAATAAAACAACTATAAACGATATATATAATTTCATCGTACCCCCAAATAGTGTTAAATCGATTCTCTATAAAGTAGAAACAATACCGCTATATAAAAAGTTTACTAAAATATGACATTAGTATACTTAAATAATTTTATAAAGGACTGAATATTTCTTTAATTATGTTTTCCAATAATAAGATAATTAAGGCTGCAAGTATTACTGGAGCAGTATATGGTTTTCTTGGATGGTTTTATATTATGCTCAATGCTGTTGTACATCCTAATACACTGGAATTGCAGCTCACACATCTTACACCATGGATTAGAGAGGATACATTCGGGATAACATGTTTTATAATTTCTATAGTATGTTTCTTTGTATGGAACCTATATAGGGAAAAGAATTAATTCTTCTGATTAACCCAAAAGTCGATAGTCTGGCTACCTTTTATCGTGACTAATATTTTTGCTCTAGTAAAATTTTCTGGAATTAAAAATGTTTCAGGAATACTAACTGACTGATTATTCACTAATGCGACATATTTATTATCTATATTTGTACTCTTATTATCATATTCAGCAATTATTACGTAATTGTATGTCATATTCTTATATTCCAAGTTATTTATTGTGAACGAGAAACTATATGCTTTACTTGGCTCGATTGTTGACGGCAAATTTGTATGATTATTAAAATATAATTCAGTCAACGGCTCTATTCCTATTGGAATTTTGGAAAGTACAATGAAGAATACTGCAAGGATGATCACTCCGCCTATCAAAACATATTTCATTTTAACAGGTATATAAAAACATTTATAAATGTTGCTTATTTGCTACTCTTAAATAGTTGCTAATATACTTTATTAAGTTTAAAATTTATAAATACGGGAAAGACCCTTACTTTTCGGGGGAGTATTTTAGCACAATTATTCATTGATTGTATTGGGGGATATAAATGAAGAAATTAACTATTCTGATACCATGTTATAACGAGGAAAAAGGTATAGGATCTGTCATTGATAATATTCCATTCTCGACTCTCCTAAAACTTGGCATATTTACGGAAGTTCTTGTTGTCGATAATAATTCAAAAGATAGAACAGCTAATATAGCTCTATCAAGGGGCGCTAGGGTTGTATACGAGAGAAAGCAGGGTAAGGGTTATGCTTTAAGAACTGGATTTAGAAGTGTAAGCGATGATACTGATTTTGTCATAATGTTAGATGGAGACAATACTTACAAATCATCAGAGATTCTAAGAATGGTAGAGCCACTTAATTCTGGTTTCTGCGACGTAGTCATCGGAAGCAGACTTGGAGGCAATATGAAATCAGGGTCTATGACACCGTTTAATAAGATAGGCAACTGGTTTTTCACATTCCTTGTAAGATATTTCTATCACGGCAATGTTACAGACGTTTGTACAGGATATTATGCATGGAAAAGAGAAGTTGTTCAGGAACTTGTTTTGCATCTCAATTCGACTGGTTACTCTATAGAGATGGAGATGGTAACAAAGATGGCAAAGCTAGGGTATAGCATATATTCAGTACCAATTACTTATGATAATAGAGCAGGACAATCAGCACTTAGTCCATTCCGAGACGGTATAAGAATCATAAGGACATGGGCAGATAACTTATTCTGGAAACCGAAAAGAGCTGCGATGCTACAAAAGAAAAAAATCTCATTTTCTGCAGACAGTAACATCAACAAAAAACAAAGTGGCATCATTTCTGAAGATGCTCAAACACTAAATACGAGAAAGATTATCAAAACACCTATAACTGCTGAGTAATTCTAAAGATGAAAATTGCTTATGTTACAGACGCAGTATATCCTTATCATAAAGGCGGTAAGGAAGTCAGATTATATGAGATTAGTAAAAGACTCGCTATAAATCATGAAGTCCACATTTATTCTATGAAATGGTGGAAAGGTTCTGATAATATTATTAAAGATAAAGTACATTTTCACGCTGTTTGTAAGCTTTACAAACTTTATACTCCATCTGGGCGAAGATCAATTTTTGAGGGCATAATGTTTGGACTAAATTGCCTTAGAATAAATGTTAAGGAATATGATATCGTGGATGTCGATCACATGCCTTTCTTTCCATTGTTTTCTATGAAATTGAAATGTTTCTTTAGTAGAAAGAAAATGCATGCGACATGGCACGAAGTATGGGGAAAAGACTACTGGAAAGAATATCTAGGATGGAAAGGAATATTCGGGTACTGGATAGAAAAAATGGCTATAAAAATGCCTGATAAAATTATATCAATATCCAAACACACAACAAGTAGATTGATTAATAATTTCAAGATTTCTAAAAATAAGATACATACTGTGCCTTGCGGTGTAGATTATGAAAAAATAATTAAGATTAAACCTTCTGCGGAAAAATCAGATGTAATTTTTGCTGGAAGATTATTAAAACATAAAAATGTTGATATACTGATTAAGGCAGTAAGTTTGATCAAGAAACCAATTAAATGTATAATTATAGGAGATGGTCCTGAATTAGAGAATTTGAAAGAATTGACACATAAATTAGGATTAGATAAGAAAATAATATTCAAGGGATTTGTGAAGGACAAAGAAACTGTTTTTGCACTGATGAAATCATCCAAAGTATTCGTGTTCCCATCTTCAAGAGAAGGATTTGGAATTGTTGTGTTGGAAGCGAATGCATGCGGACTGCCAGTGATAACAGTTAATGAGAAAGATAATGCGGCAAAAGAATTGATTAACGGTAAAAATGGCTTCATTTGCAAGCTCACAGAAAAAGAAATTGCAGAGAATGTAATAAATAGTTTAAACAAAAAAGATTGGAAGACAAAAGAATATGTTAGAGAGTATGATTGGGATTTGATAAATACAAGTTTGGTGAAAAAATATGGTATATAAAAAGAAAGTATTGATAACAATGGCTTATTTTTACCCAGCCACTGGCGGTATCGAGAAACATGTCTATGAATTAGCTAAGAGGTTAGTTAATAGTTACAATTTTGAAATAGTTGTTGTAACTTCTAATCATTTAGAAAATAAGTACAAAGAAGAAATCATATCGGGAATTAAGGTTTATCGTCTACCTATTCTATTTAAAATATCTAATACGCCAATTAATCCAATGTGGTATTTCTATCTTAAAAAAATTATCAAGAAAGAAAATCCTTTATTGATAAATGGTAGAGCTCCGGTACCGGGTCTAGCAGATTTGGGTGCAATTTGTAGAGGAAAAATACCATTTGTTCTAGGATATCATTTTCCATCCATGAAGAAAGGCAAATCTTTATTTGATATACTTATATTTATTTATGAGAATACAATTCTAAAATACATACTTAACAAATCTACTGTAATTATATGCTCATCTGATTATATACGAAAGAATTTGTTTAGCCAGTACATAAACAAATCTATAACAATCACTCAAGGAATCGATTCAAAACTGTTTAAACCGACCAAGCTAAAAGCAGAAAATAGTATTTTATTTGTAGGTAATTATGCAACACATATAAAAGGACTTCAAGAGCTAATCATATCTTTTAGTAATGTAACTAAGAAAATAAATGATATCAAATTAGTTGTTGTTGGTGAAGGCAATAATAAAGAATATTTTGAATTGATAAAAAAATTAAAATTAGAGAACAAAGTCATTTTTAAGGGTAAATTATCTGGAAAACCGCTTGTTAAGGAATATCAGAAAGCAACTATTGTTGTTGTTCCTTCTATAATTGATAATTTCCCAAGTGTCATACTTGAAGCTATGTCCTGTGGAAAAGCTGTTGTAGCAACAAATGTTGGCGGAATTCCAGATATTTTAGATTCTAATGTCGGTATTCTAGTAGAGCCAAATAATGAACATCAACTAACGGATGCAATTACTAGATTATATACTAATAAACACCTTTTAAGAGAAATGGGCATTAATGCAAGAAAAAAAATAATTGGACACTTTGATTGGGATATACAAACCAAAAAAACAAAATCTGTATTTGATAATGTACTAGAAATTAATAATATGGAGATAAGCTCAAAATGAAAATTGGAATAATATGTTCATTGGATAAATTTGCTAATGGTATAAGACCTAATAGAATAAAAAACTATTTGGAAAAAAAAGGACATGAAGTGCATTTAATAAACACACATCATGAACAGAATAAACTTTCACCTTTTTTACGATATATAGCAAAACTTTATGTCAAATTACCTTTGAAATTCAAGCAATTTCTTCTAGCGAGGCAATTTAAGATTAAAGGTGAGCTAATCTATAATATAATTAAGGACAAAAATTATAATTGTATTATCTGTGAAAACCCTTGGGACGCCTATGTCTTAACCAAGGACCTAAAAGCAATTAAAATTTATGATTCTCCATCACCATGGTTTGATGAACTTTTTTATAGTAGACAAATATCTGATCGGGTTTTTCAAAAACTAAAAAAATTGGAATTAGAGATATATCATAAAGTGGATTATTTATGTTTTCATTGGGATAATTATACCAGATATGTTCAAAAAAACACATATAATGGTAAAAATATGTTTATTATGAATTGGGGTTCCGACATCAAACCTCCTGAAAAAAAGGCGAAATATTCTTACCCTCCAAAAGTTGTATTTCTAGGAAATTTGGATGGTTATTGGAACAATTTGCCCTTGCTTTCACAATTAGCTAAACAGTATACAATAGATGTTTACGGTGCACCCGCACCGGATAAAAAATATGGTTTGAATTATAAAGGATATGCTCCTTCTACAGATGTTCTTTCTAAATATCAATTTGGATTAATAACAATTACAAAAGACGAATTAAGAAAACATAGTTTTTCTTCAAAACATATTGAGTATTTATCCTACGGTTTGCCTGTCCTAACTCCAGAATGGAGAGATGATCCTTCTTTATCGCAAGTGTCTATTCCATTCAATGAACATAATTTTTCTGCTCAGATACAGAAATATTCCAACAGAAGTAGTTGGGAAAGACTAAGCAATATGTCTTATGCTAAAGCAAATAGCTTGTCTTGGGAAGAAGTGTTAAAACCATTAGATAAGATAATAAAATGATAATCACTAAGAAATCTCAAATTTTGGCGATTCTAGGTTTGATTTTAGCTACAAATATTGCTATTTTATTAGGAAAAAACTATATTTCGGGTATTTTTTTCTTGATATTTATTCCAGGTCTACTAATTTTTAAACTATTCAAATTCCATAAAATGGAATTTTGGCAGTCTGTTTTTTACATTGTCAGTTTTAGTATAGGTTTTATTATGTTGTTAGGTTTGTTTGTAAATACGTTTTTTCCTTTAATTGGAATACACCAACCTTTAACGAAGATACCTATCCTTATATCTATTAACCTATGTATGGTTTTATTGATTTTTTATTCTAAGGACAATTACGAGGATTTTGCTTTTGAAATCAAAAAACTGAATATTTTATCAAGAATATTGTTTTTATCTGCTTTTGCATTTCCTTTTTTAGCAGCAATTAGTGCGTTTAGTCTCAATATTGGAAACCCTATTTACATTACTTTAATACTTCTTATAACCATATGTGCTTTCATTTTAGTTGTTTGTTTATCAAGTAATAATATTGAGGAAAACATTTTACCTTTATCTCTATTTTTTATATCCTTGTCGTTATTGCTGATGTATTCTTTGCGTAGTTGGCATATTTCCGGATGGGACATACAAACTGAGTATCAAGTATTTCAAATAACAAAAACCCTCGGATTATGGAGTCCACTAAATTTTCCGGGGCATCCTTACAATGCCTGTCTCAGCATAACCATTTTACCCACCATATTTTCTATTTTCTCTTCTTTAAGTAGTGAGTATATATTCAAATTAGTTTTTGTTTTCATTTTTGCTTTTGTTCCTGTAGGAATATATTACTTTTTTAAGAAGTTCACAAGCTCTTTGATATCATTTATTGCAGTAATCTTCTTCATTTCGCAAGCAAGATTTATATCCGAAACTACAACAGTACTTAGACAAGCTATAGCGTTTATATTCTTTGTATTGCTTTTGTTGATAATCTTCGATAAAGATAATAATAAGAGGAAGAAAAACGTACTCATCATTTTGGCCGGATTCTGTATGATAGTGTCACATTATACTACCACATATCTAGCGTTAATCTTATTCATTTTAGTGATAAGCATGACGATAATTATTAAATATTGGAAAAAATTCATATTAAGAAATAACAATAATTCTGCAGCATGGCTATCAAAAACAAACTCAATCGGCATTGATATAAAAATTATCTTGGTTCTATGTGTGCTAACATTTTTATGGTACTTTGTCATAACCCATTCTGGAAATAATGTTATTGATTTTTCTAAAGGTGTATGGAATAACATTGATAGATTATCTGCGAATGAATTCAGCATGGGCACACCATTAGAAATATTTGGACACAAGAAAGAGACTTTGATTGCCAATCAATACTTATTAACTTATAAAAACGTAACATATAACTATTATAGCAACGTAACCTGGGTAAAACCTTATCCAGATTCAACTAATAAAAATTACGAAGTAAAAATCGCACCTTATATACAGGAAACAAAAACCAATGAACTTTTTCTGAATAGTATTACACTTGCAACAGAAATTATAAAAATATTATCTATTCTATTCATACTGGGAGGAACCTTGTATATCATAATTCATAAAAAGTTTTACAATATTCCTTTAGAATATAAGCTATTGGCATTCATATCATGCATAATGCTTATTGTGACAGTTATCCTCCCTTATGTATCAACAGGTTATAGTGTTCAAAGGTTATATCAACAACTTTTAGTTATTCTGGCACTACCCGCCGTTGTTGGAAGCTTAATTATATTTGATTTATTTAAAAGCAAACTTGGAATGAAACTAATTGTTGTGTTTTTTATTATTTACGCTGCGTGTTATATTGGTCTGTTTTCATATTTTACAGGAAATCCACCACTACACGTAAGCAACTTAGGAGAAGCATATTACCAATATTACACACACGAAGGCGAAGTGGCTTCGGTTCTTTGGTTGAAAGAGCATTATAACGAAAAATCCTTAATTTATGCGGATAAACTCGCAAGCCTAAGACTAATATCCTTCGGTTATTTTAATAAGAGAGTAATCAACGAAGTACTGCCATATTCTATTGATGTAAATTCTTATGTATACTCCAGTTATAGTAATACTGTGGAAAAAAGAACATTTTTTCAAACAAAAAGCGATATCTCAATAAGTTATAACTTCCCTGAAAACTTTTTGCTAACTCATAAAAATGTTATATACAATAATAAGGAATCAATCATTTACAAATGAGGAATAAATAAATGAAACTTACAATCGCCAAAAATATGCAAAACTCTGCATCAACTATAGCTATAGCTTGTGGAGTATACCGTTTTTTGAGATATCTAAATAGAAAAAAAGTTAGAATAATCATGTACCATAATATATCGGATTACCCAACGAAATGGACAAATAAAAAATCTTCTTTGAATGTAAAAGTAAATGTGTTTGAAAGACAGATCAAGTTCTTAAAAGAGAATTATAATGTAATATCGCTACACGATCTTGTTGAGCACCAAATTCCAAAAAACGCACTTATAATTACATTCGATGATGGTTTTTACAATAACTATAGAGCTTTTCAAATATTAAATCAATACGACTTAACTGCTAGTTTCTTTATCGTTGCTGACTCCACCATAAATCAAAAAATAAATAGTAAAGAAAAATTAAGCTATATAATAAATAAGAAAGGGGAAAAATATGTAGAATTAGTGTTTAAAAAAAGATTTCCAAACCACTATAAAAAACTGAATTATTTTAAAGCGAAAGATAATAATAATTATATGAGTGAGGCAATTACCTCTCTATTAACTAAAAAAGAGATAGATGTCTTTACGTCATATATTTTCAAGGAAAAAATATCTAAATTAGAGACCAGAAGTATTTATCTTAATCGAAAACAAATAGAAGAAATGACATCAAAAGGAATGACAATCGGAAACCATAGTCTTACTCACCCTATATTATCTAAACTCAATATAAGCGATTTATCAATTGAATTAGCACAATCAAAAAAGCAGTTGGAAAATTCTATAAAAAAAAGAGTAGATTGTTTTGCCATTCCTTATGGAATAACTGAATCATATAATGAATCTATTTTAAAAGAGATTAAGAAAACAGGGTATTCAGTTTCACTAACAGCGATTTCTGGATTAAATGATAAAAAATATAATATATTCGAATTAAAGAGGATATCTGTAATTGATGAACCATTAAATGCCTTCAAACTAAGAATAGAAGGATTTTATGGTTTTCTGGAAAATCTACTAACTAAAGTAAAATTTCTGAGGATAGCAATAAAATGATAAGCATCGTAATTATAGTTAAAAATGACAAAAGAATAGAAAAACTACTGAAACATTTGGAAAAGATTCCTAAACCCGAAAAATCAGAGACGATAGTTGTGGATGCATCTGAAGGGTCTTTAGATTACATAAAAGAAAAATTTCCATACGCAAGATGGTACAACTTCCTAAATAAAACCAATAAAAGATATACCTATGCTGAACAAAGGAATTTGGGAATTCGAAAAGCTAAAGGCGATATTATAGTTTTTATAGATTCGGATGCCATTCCCACCAAAAATTGGTTAAAGGAGATTATTAAGTCAATAAAACAAGACAAAGAAAATTTTGTTGCTGGTCGAGTAAAATCATTAGGTAAAAAAACTTTTAATGATATAACTTGGGAAAAAAGGAAACGAGGTTATATCCCTGAGTGTGGTGCTTTAAATTTGGCTTTTAGAAAAAACATAATTAATATTGTGGGAATTTTCGATGAAAATTTGGAAGAAGGAGAAGATTTAGATTTTACCTGGCGAATAATTAAAAGTGGCTATAGAATAAAATATGAACCAAAGATTATCGTATATCATGATTGGGGAGATGGGAATATATCACTAAGCCGGGCTTTTAGATATGGAACTGCTAAAACAAAATTATATAGGAAACACTCAGATAGGTTATTAAATCTAATAGGCAGAGACTTTGTTCTTTTAGCTTATCCACTATACATTCTACTATTGCCTTTGACATTTGTTTGTCCATATTATCCATTAGTTATTTTAATCCCTGTTCTTAAGAATATAAAAAATCACCCTTTTAGAACAACTATTACAAATCTTGTTAAAGGTCTTGGTATTTTAACTGAATTTTTTGCTCCCAAAAAGTACAAAATAGTTAAATAAGCATTTTGATAATTCTGTTGATAGTTATTAGATGTTAATAGCGTCTTCTAAGAATAAAAAAATACAATATAGTGCCTATAAATTGCCCGGCTACCCAAGAGATTCCAATTCCAAAAAGTTCCAACCGCATTAGAAGTATACTTAACGCTAGGATAATAAAAGAAGTAAACAAATTAACTAAAATGAGTTCCTTTATCATATTTTTTAAGCGTAGTATGGTACTCATTATGTAATTAGCTGCTACAAAAACTGAAGATAATACCATTATTTGAAGAAAATGAAATCCATTATCAGCATAATGCGTACCGTATAAGGATAATATAAACTTACCGCATATAATAATAAATAATACTGCAGGAACCAAAGTTATTAATGTAAGTTTGATTGATTTTCGAGTAATTTTGTGCAAGTCTTTTGCATTTTTTGAACCTTCAGCTAATAGGGAATTCGTAATAGCAGAAGGTATATTGAAAACTAAGAGAGCCAAAGATACAGAAATATAATAAACTGCTGTTATCTCAGGAGAAAGTATATTAGTTATTATTAATGGTAGTAACATCAGGGGAAGGGCGCTAATAAAACCTGCAACATAGTTGCCAAAACTGTAGGGTATAATCTTTTTTAGAATTCCATCATAAAAATAGGGTTCAAATACATAACCCAACTTAAATACTAATATCGAAAAGACAACTAAAAATCCAATAATTGCAGATATTGTCCAGCTACCAAAAATTCCCATTGCTCCAAAACTAACCAGCAAAAAAGGGAGAATAATTTTTCCAATACTAAATATAGTATTTTTAAGTAAAATCAATTCATTCCTTCTGTAAGCAATGCATATACTCTCAATTACTGTGAATAAAGTCATTCCGACTATTGAAAAAATAAAGAATAGTGATACATAAAGATTGTGCTTCAAAAATAATAGTTTAGGACTAAAAATATTTAACGTCAAAATAAATAACGTAGACACCAGAATAGCGGTAAGACCAGTAATTGTGAATACTGTGTTAATCTTATCATTTTTGCGACCTGATGTAGGAAGAAATCGAATGATTCCGACATTTAGACCAAGTAAGCTAATTGTTACAATTAAACTAATTACTGATATTAATGTGGAACCTATACCTATCTGCTCTGGTGTAAATAATCTAGCGTTTATCAGCCAGAATACAAATCCGAATGCTCCCATTACTGCAGTACTTAGCATTAAGTATATAGAATTTCTATATAGAGAGTCGTTCATGAAGTGATTATAGATTTTCTTTATCATTTTTTCTTCCTTGGTGTTATCTTATAGAATATGTATATATAGATTAGTGTATATACTAAGAATAATAGCGATCCTATATATGAATGGAATAATCCTATTCCGAATGATTGTGATACAAATGCTCCTACTATCATTAATAGATATATTCTCAATATGTTAACCATAAATATTCCTATTAATCCAGGTATAAGCATTAATACTCCTTTTAATTTCTTGATATTATTCCATTCTAATGCTAATATCATTATATTTGCGCATAGGAATAAGAACATAGAATAAAGTCCTGAGCATGCTTCAGCTATATTTACTCCAAAACCATTCAAAGATAAGAAGCGCGGAATTCTCATTGTAACATCAGTAAATGTTAATTTTAACATATTGTACACTGCTGTTGTTACAATATCGCTAAAGAATGTCCAAGCTTTCCAAACATAAGTCATTGCGACATAAGCTACCAGTGTACACAATATTATATATATTATTTCTTTCTTGAATTTTCTTATAAAATCTTTAATGAAGGGCATTCCAAATATAGCGATTATTAATACGATAAATATGGATAAGAATAATATATGACTTGCAATCAATAGCCACCATACTCTTTCATTTGTAAAAACATTATTTATGTATTTTCCTAAGAAATACCATCCAGTTGCTAACACCACACTTGGAATTATCAGTAACCATTTCGTCTGTCCGTACTTTTTTAGCTCAAATAGTTTCTTTCTTGATCCTATGACGAATGCTATTGTAAAGAATAGTAATATTTGCCCCATTCCGCCATAGATGTAATATCCATATGTGTCCAATAAGCCGTGGTTTACTATTACTGGTCCTAGAACTGCTGAGTATAATATGAACACTAAAAGGAATAGAACTACTTTCTTTATGAATTGCTTAAATCCTGGTTTCTTGAATTCTACCGGTAGCTTCATTATGTAAAGAAGAGTAAAACAGTATTTATAAACTTAATTATTATTTATAACTACTCAGTAGTTATCTATTTTAATCAGATAATACTTACTATTATATATAATATTGCATTAAAATACTTACATTTATATATTAGACTATACATAAATAGCTACTATGCTACGAATTGACTACAAAGACTTGCTTAAACTTGAAACTGAGATTGAGAATTTTAGCCATAAACATAATATCTCTGCCGAAAATATTTTGGAATTAATCAAAAAGCAAAGAGTTCCAACTACAATATTCAACGATAAATTAAGCCCATTAGAGACGATAGTAAAATATCTTAAAGAAGAGCAGAAAAAAACATTGACTGAAATATCTAAAATATTAAATAAAAAAGTAAGTATCATATGGCTTGCCTACAATAATTCTAAAAAAAAATATCCACAAAGATTACAAGAAACACACGGAATATACGATATTCCATTAGACAAACTCTATTCTAAGAAATTAAGTCTTCTAGAAAGAATTTGTGTCTACTTAAAAGATCATTATAGTCTAAATTATCACAAAATTGGATTATTGCTCAAAAGAGATGAAAGAACGATATGGACAGCGTATAATAGAGCTAAGAAACGAACATGAAACCACTAGATAAGAGATGGAATAAGTATTTTGAATATTGCTTAGATAAAGGACTAAGCTATGATCAAATAAGAGACCATATTACTCTAACATATTCAGTGGAAGTGGCAAATCAAGCCATAAAAGAACATAAACAAAGAAAGCTAGTAAGAGCATCGAGCTTAATAACAATCATAGTAAGCGTAATAATATTGATATTATTAATCAAACCTGTACTTACAGGATACCCTATCTTAGACGCTAATAATTATTCCACAGCAACAATCACAATCAATTTTAGTCAAGAAATTGGAATAGTCAATGATTATTTCTATGGTGTAAATACACACGGTACATGGGGAAGCAATGAAAGTATGATTGATACAAATGGTGATGGAATTTCTGATACAGCATCAGATTATGATTGGCATAGAGATAAATTAAAAGAAGCCAATATAAGATATATTAGGGCAGATATGAATTTGAATAATTATATATTTGGAATACCAAATAAAGGTGCCGAAAACTGGCAATATGATAATACAACACTTATTAGTGGAATAAAATCAGTCACAGGATATCCATTAGGGTGGGACTTTGAAATAGTTGGAGCAGGAAGTATAGGAACAATATCCAAATCGATAGATGCACATTCTGGACAATATAGTGTTAATATAACAAATACGGGAACAAGCGCCGCATTCTCGAATCTAGATTTAATGTTACCGAAAAATCACATTTACAATTTATCAGTATGGATAAAATCTTCATATAATGTAAGCATTAGTCTCCAAAGAGAAGACGTATGGAGCAATGCATGTAAAACTACTAGTTCAGGAAATAATACATGGGAACTACTCACATGTATAGCAAATATTACTACTGATGTTTCAGAAGGTTGGAGAATAGTTATTCAAACAAATCCTGGACAAAATCTATTGTGGGATGATATTAGCTTTAAGCAAGATAATTCAGATTTTTATAATATTCCAGATTTATCCAAAGAGAAAAGCATAGTAAAGTGGGCAAATGAAAATGATATAAAAGTATTATTTATCGCAAGCTATATGCCAATGTATCTTGCAAATATCACTAGCGATTGTTATTCAGATACCAAGACATGCCCACCAATAAATGTTACAGAATGGGGTAATAATGTAGTTAAATATATTACTGAAGTAACTGAAAACGGTTTATATTCAGATAGTGTTGAAGTCGAAGTTTGGAATGAACCAGATTTAAGCCAATTCTGGCTTTCCAATGTTAGCGGTAATGATCCAAAAAGAGCTAAGTTGTATGGTCAATTATATAATGCTACGTATAATGCAATTAAATCTCAATACCCAAATATGAAAGTAGGCGGTCCTGCAGTAACTGGACAAGACACGAATTCTGAATTAATACTAAGAAATATTATACAGAACTACACTTTTGATTTCTTATCGTATCATAAATATTTAGGACAAGGAGGAAGTCCATATTATGATATTGCATTAAAAGATGATTTGACATGGATCTATGGATTATGCAATGTATATGGCACTAATTGTCCTAGAATCCTTCTCGACGAATGGAATGTGTGGGATTCTTCAATAAAACTTAATAACGAATCGTATTGGAAGATGCAATTAGCTCTAGCATATACTGCTCTATTAGATAATTATCCAGAAAATATTACTACAGCAGAATATCAATGGTCAGAATCAACATCCTACAATAATGCAGCAGTCTATCCTGAATATCCTCAAAGATGGTCAATGGTATCAGAACCACAATTAGATAATCAAGTATATGCATCGTATAATATTACTAAAGACTTTGCAACATATTATGGTCCAGGTTCAAGAATAATTTCGACAAATTCGTTAGATAGTAATATTGTCGTAGTTGCAAGTCAAATAAACAATAAAACATATTTTACAGTAATAAATAAGAATGCAACCAAGGTAAATGTCACAGTAAGTCTTGAAGGGAGTGATTTCAACCAGATTACAGAACTTGAAACGGGATTAAATTATAGTATAAACGATTCATTCAATATCATAGATATAGGCGCGTATAGCGTTAATCATTATGAATTACTAAACATCACTTTAAATGAAACATCCAATGTTCTTCCGATAATAAGCTCTATTGTTTTATCTAATGGATCTAATATATTGAATTGTTCAGTAAATGCATTAGATGATAATTTAATGAATATCACAATTGAGTATTATAATAATTCTATATTATACGCGACAAATAATTATATAAACCAATCATCAGCAATAATCGCAGATTCTATTAATGTAACACTAAATACAAATACTGAATGGTATTGTGAAGCTAGAGTGTTTGATGGATTAAATTATAGTGATTGGACTATAAGCAATAATATAACTATCAATATTACTCCTCCTGTTGACGAAACTCCTCCTGCACCAGTGAGCAGTTCAGGTGGTGGCGGAGGAAGTTCATATGTACCGATACCAAACATTTCAATAAATGAAAGCATTATTCAGAATATCTCAGAAAACATCTCCCAGAACGTATCAGAAAACGTCTCCAACACTTCATCAATAGACATTCCAATAATTGAAGAAAACATATCTAAAGCACCAATAGAAGAACAACCTCTGAAACAACCTATCTTAAGTAAAGTCTATCTTTATATTATCATATTCACTATTGCTGTTTTAATAATAATTATTTACTTTAAGCCTAAGCCCATAATCACAAATCCTAGACTAGATCCATAATTAAGCATTAAAGCCAAATATTGACCTCTTCGCGTAACATCTTTTCACTCTCGTTCAAAGATATTTCGTCAAATGGACGAAACACGAGAAACAACGGTTTCTGTGTCCTGAAAATGTAAATTTCCAGAATATTTATAAATACTCCTTTAGTTCTTTTAATATTATACGAGGTAAGAAGAATGGCAGCTAGTTCAATGAAACATTATAAGGCTATAGGAAGATACGGCACTAGGTATGGTCGAAGGAATAGAGAGAAAGTAGCATTATTAGAAGTGGAGCAGAAGAAGAAGCATAAGTGCCCTTACTGCGCTTTCCCTAAGGTTTCAAGAATATCAGTAGGGATATGGCAATGCGATAAGTGTAAAGCAAAATTCACTAGTAGAGCATATACTGTATCAAAACCGCCTGCAATAAGGTCAAAAGAGTGAGGTCAAAATGGTCGATTACAAATGTTTCTCATGCAGCAAGACAGTCGCTGACACGTATATAAAAAAGAAGGTCAGATGTCCATACTGTGGTTCTAGATTAATATTCAAGCCTAGGACATCAATAACTAAGGTTAAAGCCCGATAAAATGTATCAATCCACAATAATTGTGACTTCGGACATTGATTCTCTAGAAAAATTATTCATGCCAGAAGATAAACAATTAAATAGGGCAACATATACTATAACAAAAAATAAAAAACAATTGATGTTCGATATAAAAGCTGAAGATGCAACTGCATTGAAGACAGCATTTAATACTATCACAAAAGTCTTGATGGTCTGGGAAAAGACTAAGACCATTACAGAGAAGGCGTAAAATGGATGAACAAACACAAGAAAAGATCAGTCAAATACAATTGATACAACAGAATCTGGAGAACTTTAGTATGCAGAGGCAGCAATTCCAATTGCAACAGACTGAGATAGAGACTGCACTCGGAGAAATAGAGAATACCACTACAACATACAAGATAATCGGCAACATAATGGTATTGACTGACAAAGATAAATTAAAGAAGGAATTAGATGAGAAAAAAGAGATGCTAAATATCAGGATAAATACTATAGAGAAACAGGAAGATAAATTAAAGGTAAAGTTTGAAGAGTTGCAACAGGAAGTCATGAAAAGTATTGAAGGAGCCGAGACTACTGAGAAAAAGAAATCTAAGAAGCAAAATGACTAAGAATCAAGAACTTATCAAAGAGCAATGCGACGAGATTATCCAAGCATTGACCAATCTGAAAGAGGATGATGGCGTTCCAAAGAATGTTCGAAGTAAGATAGACGTCATAATAACTGATTTAAACGATTTAACTGAACTTTCTACAAAGGTAAGCAAATCATTGCATAATCTTGACGAAGTTTCCGAAGACCTAAATCTTCCAGGATTCATAAGGACGCAGATATGGAATATTTCTTCAATGCTCGAGAAATTAAATCATTAAATTCTAAATAATCAACCAAGATATCAAACACTCTACAAATAGAAGTATTATTCAGTGTTTCGGTATCTTTTTCGGCTTGATGATTTCTGACTGGAATACTGCCATGTTTGGTATGAATACAATTTCATCCTTTTTTGTCTCAAGCCTTATGTTTATCATGGTCATGCTTATAATGTATCCTTCTATTCTTTTATCCTTTATCCTGATATAATCTCCTGGCTTTATATTTCCCTTGACTTTTATTAAAAGGCCTGCAGTAAAATTTGCGAATACATCATTCAATCCAAATATTACGAATAGCATGAGTATTATGACTAATATTATCACTATCGTAGTTATTACGGTAGTAGTTATCCCTAACCTGCTAAGTGCCATGACTATTGCTACGATATATATGAAATACGATATTACTGTAGAAACTATCACTGACATGGGAACTTTTAATCCTGTCTTCTTCTTGAATATCCTATCTAAATCGCTTATCTTAAAGAATTTTAGTATCAATTTCTGGGCTATTTTACCGATGACGAATCCTATAAAGAATATCAATATTGCTATGACTATCTTTATAATCAAAGGATTCACTATGGATACAGCAGCATTTGCCTCATCCATCAATATCGCAGTATTATTAGTTACATTGACCATTTTTTAATCATGTTAAAGTACGCGACGAGGATTTATAAATGTTTGTCTTTAATCCAGACTAATGTCCGTCGCCATGAGCGATATTTTAGTAATAATTTTATGGTTTAATAAACTATTTAAATCCAATATTATATTCGATTATTGGTGATATTATGGCTAAGAGTACTAAAGTTGTTAAAAAAGAGACTGAAGCGTCTAAAGGTGAGCAGATTGGTTTTCATAAGGGTGCATTATCAACACTATCAAAGGAGCGGTCTGAACTCGCTAGGATCTTGCAGATTGTTGAACAGTTGATGCAGATGCACGTAGCAGCACTTACAGAACTCGGTGTTGATTTAAGGAAAGAAGTCGAGGAGATGAAGACTCAAGATGCTCCGAAAACTGGCAAGAAAAAACCAATAGAGGACGTATTATAAATTTATCAAGATTTTAAAGAAATTAATTATTTATATAATAATAAGATTGATAAGCAATAGTTAATAACAAAAGGATGATTTGGTGCTATAATGAAACAAGATAAGTATGAACGTAATAAGAAGAGGACGAATATAATATTTACCGTAGGTATTGCATTCATAATGATTGCAAGCATATTCGCAATCGTATTGGATAATCAATCGCAAGGTTCTAACGACTATAATAAACATACCATACTCAGTTCAGGAAATGGTTATAAGACTAAGATTAATGGCAAGTATATGGAATTCTATTATTATCCTGGAGATTTGGAGCGAATACCGTTAAGTGCTGATGTAATGGCCAAAATAAAGAATAGTCAAGGAGTAGCATTCATATTTGATCCTACAGAGAATGTCAGCGATAATCTTCAATATATAGATGTCATAAGGTACGACTTGCAGACACAGATGGATAAACCGACATACTTCGGCATCACTAAGAATTCTACAAAATATACTCTATCAATTGTGACTTGTGCTAATGCTACGCAAGCATTTCCATTCATATTGATAAATATGTCTACAGATACTGGATTTAATGTATCGACCGATAATCCGAACTGCATAATAATGAATGCAAAACTTAGGGACCTATTAGCAGCGAAAGATAGGCTGATATACACATATTATGGTGTAATGACTCCTAATTAATATATTAATATTTTTTAAGTTATTTTTGGTTAATCACATTAAGGTGTTTGATATGGATGATTTGCAAGAACATAAAAAGGAAGATGAACAGCATAATATACACCATGAACACTCAGTGCACAATATACATCACGAACATTCCGAACATCCGGCGCACCACACGAACCATGATACAAAAGATAATAAGGAAGATGCGTCTATAGAACCTAAAAACGCCAAAGATGACAGTAAATCAATTATATTCATAATTCTAGCAGTATGCATAATAATACTTATAATCGGCGCAATATTGTTTATATCAAAACATCTCTCTAATAACAATAATGTAGTTGAATATAACAATTATGTGTTCCAAAAATTTGAAACCAATAAATGGATAACACAGCAGCAGATTAGAGGACAATTATATAATATACCCTTCTATAATAATCCTACTCAAGTATTGGATGTGCCAATAGATCAGACTAGTATAGATGCTATAAGAAATTTCAGTTTCAATCCTAATGGAGTAGTGTATTTGACTGTAAGTCCATATACCACTTCTAAGATCGTCTTGGCAGGGATAGAATATGCTAGGATTCTAGGAAACGTATATAATATATACAACATGACTGTCAAGTCAGCAATAGACACGCCTGTAGCAGGATTTGCCGATGCACCAGTCATAACTTGTGCCAACCAATCAAGTGATGTGCTAGTCATACATCAGATTGTAACTAACAAGAATCTTGTCAGTATCAACGGCAACTGCATACTTGTTGAGTCAGAAAGCCTCAATGAAAGCGTCCGAGTGGCGGATGCATTCGCATTCAGGCTGTTAAATATTATACCAGGATAGACACATAATATCGATAGGATAATTGGATAAAAAATGGAGCATTATTTTAGTGAGCAGCCAAAATCTTCTTTTACGAAAGAAAAATTCGAGGTAGAGATATTAGGCTTAAAGATAATAATAAATTCTGGTAGCGGATTATTCTCATTGAAAGAATTGGATTTCGGCACAGAATTATTGATCAAGCATGCCAAGATTCCAAGTGAAGATTCTTTTGTCTTAGATCTAGGATGCGGTTATGGTATTATCGGAATAGCATTAAAAAAATATTATCCAAAACTGGATATGACACTTATTGACATCAATGATCGTGCCATACAGGTCAGTAAAAAGAATTGTGATGAGAATGATGCTGTATGTACAGTTCTCAAGAGCGACATCTTTAGCAATCCTGTTTTAACAGATAAAAAATTTGACGTCATACTCACTAATCCGCCTTTTAGTGCTGGTAAAAAAGTTTGTATACAATTTATCGAACAATCATTCGAGCACTTGAATACTGACGGTTCGCTTCAATTGGTCGCGCCCCACAATAAAGGCGGTGAAAGCCTGAAAAAAGTAATGCTTGCAACTTTCGGCAACGTAGATGAATTAGGCAAGAAGCGCGGATATAGAGTATATTATAGTGTCAAAAAATAATTTTAATCTTACGGAAGATGACTAAGATGGATACTGGGAAGAGATTCAGAGTAATATATAATTATCCGTATTTCTTGAAAGCTTTAGCGGTATATACGCCTTTTGCATACCTTATCAACGATGGCCTAATCTTTACTGACAAATATGTGTATACTGATACGGGATATTTTCCGGGAGAACAAAAGATATTTTATTCCGAGATAAAGAGTTTTGCTAAGATAGGAAAATTCACTTTAGAGATTAATCTAGATAAAAACTTTTTTCCAAGAGTAAAAAAGCTGAAAACATACAGTACATATTATTTTAATAAAATTGTTGAGGAAAGTCAAGCTTTTTACATAAATTCATGGAACATTTCTCCGATAATAACCGAGTTAGAAAGACATAAGATAAAAAGATTGAAAGATTCATAAAAGAATAACAGATCATAAGATGTCAAGAAATAATCATCAATCCCATTATTCAACTCTAAACTAATTAGAAGTTATTTCATTACTTCCGAGTAAGTAATACAAATAAAGTTTATAAACAATGGTTTATTACTTAAATTATGCATAATCTAGAATCATTGCTGAAAACGGAAATCAATAATAATCCAGAAAAATATAGCAAAGAAAGTATTGAGAGAGTTTCCAAACTAGCAAGACTTATCGAAGAAAGACCAGAAAGGCGCATGCCGTATTATGTTCTTGAAGATATTGAAGATTATCAATTAATACATCATATGCATACCGAATGGATTGGAAAAAGTACTGAGGAGATGCAGCAGGATCCTAACGGAGGATGCACTTTTTATCGCGCACTAAACAGACGGGTCAATAAACTAGCAAAAGGAAATAAAAAATATAAAAAAGAATTGTTAAGAAAAGTATTTCCTCAAATGAGAAAAGATTGGTTTGAATACGAGACATTAAATGATTGGAAAACAGAATATAGTAAACATCCGGAATGGATTGGCCAAGAAGTTACCGTACCAAGAAAAGATAACAGTGAAGTACATACATTCTATATGGAACTTCGTAAATGGGCTGCAAAAAAAGCAGGTGATAACAAGAGATACCAAAAAAAATTGATAAGAAGCATATTTCCAGAGATTACTGAAGGATGGATGGGATATACAAAATTAGAACAATGGAAAAGATATTACAAAAAACATCCAGAATGGTCTGGATTAAATTCCTCTCAGATGTATAAGAATCCCGAATTCAAAGGCAGTAATTTCTGCTCATCATTCCATAAATGGACAGTAAAAGAAGCAAATGGAAATGAAGAATATCAAAAAAAGTTGTTTGAATCCATATTCCCGAGAACAAAGAAAGACTGGAAGGAATATACTAATATTAGTGATTGGCAAAAATATTACGATGCAATTCCAAAGTGGAAAGGAAAAGACTCCACCTATATTAGATATGACGAAAAAAATCATGGAAATCAATTCTACTGTGCAGTTCTTTCATGGACAAGAAGAGAAGCAGAAGGAGATGATGAAAAGAGATTAATACTGCTCAAAACAATATTTGGAGAAGGATATATTTTACACACCGCACGTAGGACAAAACAGCAAAAATAGGATCTTATTCAAGGATAATCACATCATTTCCAATATATCACCATTCTTATCGAGATCAATTAGGCGAATCCCGTATCCTAGTTTCATCATTGTGGAAATCACTATTGCATGTTCTTTTCCAGATCCAGATGTTATATTTACTGCCATATCCAAGTCTTGGACTTTATCCTCTAGAAAATGTTTTTTTAATATTACGTAAAGCTCTGGCACTAAATCTTCTGATGCTTTATCAAAGTTCAGTTTGATGAAGGTTATCTTTATATTTTCTTTTACTGATGGCAGTTTATAATTCTGTTCTCCAAAATCGCTCGTTATAAGATATATTTTATCAAATAATCCTGATTGTATTATCTTGTTCAATTCTATCCATGTCCCTTTTCCGGAACTTAAACATGCTATCAAGTGTCCCATTTTATCTTCTCAATTAGAATGATATTAATATAAAATAAAAAAATAATTTTTATTTATGATCGTGTCCGCAATCGCAACTATCGCCGCAACTGTCATCCTTGCAAGCACCATCTCCACAATCACATCCACTGCCTTCTGGAGCATGATTTATGTCGACCAATTTTATCTCGAATGTCAAATCTTGACCGGCTAATGGATGATTCATGTCTAAACTTACATTTTCCTTGTCCAATTTTAAGACTTTTGCAGGTATCTGTTGTCCTACTGGTGATTGCATGACTAAGAATCCACCGACTTTCAATTGTGATTTTATATGGTCTGGAATCCTGCTTAATGGTATGACTTGAACCAATTCTGGATTAGCGTCGCCATATGCATCCTCCTGTGGGATATTGAATTTCTTTTTATCATTAATCTTCATTCCTAATACTGCAGCATCAAATCCCTTAATTACTTGCCCATTACCGACGATGAATTGTATCGGTCCATGATTCTTTGAATTGTCGAATTCCTCTCCAGACTTCAACTTGCCGACGTATTCTACTGATACTAAGTGTCCATGTTCGACTATCTTTGGTTTAGGCTTATCTATGGATTTCTTTGATTTAGATTTTGAATCTTTTGATTTAGAATCATCTTCATAAGCATATTCTACTTTTGAATCTATTCCAGCCTCTAATATCTTTTCGACCTTCTTCATAGGATCTTTACTTTTATCTGGAGTAGTCTTTACTTGAGCTTTAGGAGCAACTTTTGGAGTTGCCTTATGAGTCTCACTCTTCTTTGCCTCGACACTCTTCTTAATCTCAACATGTTTTACTGTCTTCTTTACTGTTTTAGAAGTCTTTACCATAAATATCACCTTATACCTAAGAAAATAATGACTATTTATAAATTTTGGGAAAAAGAAGAACATGAGTAATGACGCTCAATACTGGAATAATCAATAAAAGACTCTACCAAATATAAAAAAGTCTCAATAGAAACATAGTAAAAAAAGAATAGAATTAAATATATCCTAAACTTCACCCTATTATGCTATATGCAAATGACATTATAAATATTTTTCTTCCTGTACTGAGCCATTGGATAATCTGGTTGAGTTTCTTCGTAGTTGTTATTATTGTTCTATTTTTATATGCCTATCCTTATATTAAAAAACCTGGCAAAGAATTTAATAGTCGTCATATAGGCATTCCTAGTGCAAATATTATTTCATTATACATTTTTACGAAACTGCTTGAAGGGGTTATTTATCAAGGATATATCCTGAAAGTTGACGCCAGGATTAATGAAACTATGCTTGCTTTGAACTCCCATTGGATATATAACGTTGCGCTGTTCATTACAAATTTCGGTGGTACTCTTATGATTACTATCCTTTTCACATCAGTTCTTGCACTATTAGTTTTAAAAAAAAGATGGCGTTATGCCATAATTTCAACAATAGCACTCCTAGGAGCAGTAGTATTACAGTTGGGAATCAAGGCTCTTGTCCAGCGCGCGAGACCAGAAAATTTAATACAAACAGGTTTTAGTTTTCCCAGTGGGCATGCAATCACGGCAATAGTCTTCGTTTCTTTACTTATTTACTCATTTAAAGATGATTTTAAAAACAAGATAATAAAGTATGTATTAATAATTATATTCACCTGTTTCTTCATTTCTGTCGGAATAAGCAGAATAATACTTCATGTTCATTGGTTCAGCGATGTTATGGCTGGAATGTCTTTAGGATTGTTTTGGTTCATGCTTTTGGTCCTTATAGAAAGAGCCATACCTGGCGTAGTCCCAGCAGTAAAGCGTGAAACAAAGGAAGCAAAGCCGATAGTTCCAAAAGTGCTAACAAAGACAGCAAAATCAATAGTTCCAAAAACGCTTACAAAGAAGGCAAAATCAAAAGTTTTGAAGAAGAAAAAATCATAAATTCATTGCCAATAATACTAAAATACAATATAACTAATTAGTTGTCTTCTCATTTTATCCATTAGGCTTGAACTAAAAACATACTCAATAAAGATTCCCTACAATTCTTTTCTAAAAATGCTTGCAAATTTCCCAAATACTTTGCTAATCATGAATCTGTCTTTAAATTCTTCTCGCGTCATCAAACGAGACTTGCTTTTGTCATCATCAAAAACTTTTATTTGCTGTTTAGCAAAAGTTTTATCATAAATATTCAGATTTGCCTCATCATTCAATCGAAAAGATCTATCATCAAAATTAGTAGAACCGACAGATACAAATAAATCGTCTACAATTAGAACCTTGCAATGATACATTGTTGGCTGATACTCATAAATCTTGACTCTTGCATCAAGCAATATACCCCAAAGTGATCGACTGGCTTGCTGCAGGACTCTTTTATCAATATAAGGTCCAGGCACAATTATTTCAATGTTCACTCCTCGCTTTGCCGCAGCCACAAGAGTTTCAATAGCCAGTTCATCAGGTACAAAGTAAGCTGCTTGCAGTCTAATGTTTTTTTCAGCAGAAGATATAGACAGCAAATTCATCAGACGGACATTTTCACTTGCAAAATGAGTGCTTTTGATTGCTTGAGCCCAAATACCCCCTGCGATGGGTTTTAATTCCGGAAAATATTGATTGCCTAAAAGTACAATAGAACGAGTGTTAATCCAATTATCATTGAACACTGCTTGCATCTGAGCGACGACAGGACCCTCAACTTGATAATGTGAATCTCTCCAATGATTTTTATCTTCAGCATTTCCCTGCCACTCGTCTGCAATACCGACACCTCCGATAAAACCAATTTTGCCATCAACTATGAGCAATTTACGATGTGTACGATTATTCATACGATCAAAATTATACCAGCGTGGAGGATGATATTTTTCTATCTCAACGCCTGCAGCTTTCATATTATCTATATATTTCGCATCCATTCTCTTTGTACCAACCCAATCAAGTATTACATGAACTTTTACTCCCGCCCTGGCCCTCTCGCTTAGTGCATGATAAAACTTCTGACCAATATGACCTGTCCAATAAACATAGGTTTCAAGTGAAATTGTTTTTTTGGCACTCTTAATAGCTCTAAGCATAGGGGGAAATATCTGATTACCATTCTGTAATGCCGTAACTTTGTTTCCAGGCACAATGCAAGGGCCTAACATATGATCGATACATCTTAAAAACTCCGGGTCTTTTATGGCAAAGAGATGTTCAAGTCTATAGCGAACATGTTTTTCCCCGCCTAAGTGGGGCATAAAAAAGGGAGCTCTTAATTTTGTTGACTTGTCTTCTGTTGTTGGTTTCATTTTTTTCCCATAAAGCGAAATAATAATAATTAATGCAAACAAAAATAATTTAAACAATCAATAATAATGTATACTTATGTAGGTAATGATTTATATAAATAGTTTGTGCTATGTGATTATAAACAACTTATATCACATACAACTTTGATATCATATTGAATATAATAATAATCTTACGTGATTATATCTGACTACCTTTTCATCTATTAGACTTGAACCAAAATGCACTCAATAAAGAATAACATCCAAAGGCAATAAGACCGAGCGCCGTGATTCCAAGAAGCCAATATCCATAAGGTTCATGCAATAATATCAACAGTGCCCCATCTATTCCTTTTACCTCTGCAGAATTAGCATGATAAGCAGCGAACAACAAAAATAAACCCACAAGAAAGAATACAACTGATCGACCTAAAATGCCGAAGCGTCCCATTATCCGAACAATTTTCGCCTGCTTAGAGGTTAAAGCATATGGTTTAATTTGCGAATCAAAATTATGACGTACTCCATGATATACTTGAAACACACCAGTTCCTAAGACAATCAATCCGATTAAACCTACTATCCATCGTCCAAGAGGCATCAAAAAAATAGTACTGACGATATTTCTCATCTGAATACCCTGAGCTCCGTTTTGCGCTGCATTTGACATGCCGAAAATAAAATTGTAAGTAGGAGGAATCAGAATCGCATAAGCTACCGCACTAATAAAAAATCCTACCCGTTCTAAAATTCCCTTGAAATCATTGCCTTTATGCAATGGATTTAAAAAAGCCCGTATCAGACCCCAGAGAGAATAACCAATCAAGCCTATAAGCATAATCCCAAGCAAAACACGACCAAATAGTTGTTGTCCAAGAGAAGCAATCACACCTTGTTGATCCTGTAAACTTCCGTAGATACCAAATGCAACCATTATTGCTAATAGACCAATTATACCGTAAATCAAACCGCGTGTACCATATCCGATACGAGTCAAATACTCTATAATAGGACTAGAAGAGAATGCTTTACTCTCTTTATGGATTTCATTTTTTATTCCTTGTCTGCTTTTCATTGTCTAATTTCTTTTTTTTCTAGAATAATATCTCTTAAAAAATAATTCTATAGAAGTGATTGCCAGACCGAACCAAGCGAATCCAAGAGCATAACCTGCAATGACATCAGTCAGATAATGATCTCCGACATAAAGTCGACTGAAACCAATAAAGATTACTATTAACGATGCAATCGTAATCGCTAAAACCTTTCCTCGGTAAGATTTAATTTTAGGTACGAATAAGTAAACCAAAATTCCACACAAGACTATAATACTTAATGTATGACCACTAGGGAAACCGGGAATATTTGGGCTACCAGGCCATATTGGTTTATCAAATAAAAGAAACGGTCTAGGACGCTTAAAAATATGAGAGAAAAAAAGAAAGAATAGTCCAGATAATCCAAGAGATACTGCAACCATAACTAGCTCGCGCCATAATCTTTTGTAAATAAAATACAATCCCAAAAGTACGCCAACAACTATAATTCCATGCAAACCAATATAATATCCAGCAATCATAATATCTATGACTAATGGTGAACTGTTTAACGCGATAGCATGAAAGAACTGTGCTATAGGCAAATCCCACTGAATTAATGGCCCGTGGTTGACTAGATTAATGGCTAAGATAGTAAAAATAAGACTACCAATTATGAACATCATCAACCCAATTATCGGTCTCTTTCCCAATAATCCTGGAGTGTGTAAATCACTGGAATTTCTGCTGTCCATAATTAATGGAATATAATTAAGTATATAAAGATTACGTAAAAAAACGCTAATAATTACATAATATTTTTAAGTGCAAACACTTTTCTAAGTATATGAAAACTAATATGAAAGCAATTCTAATCATTAATCCAAAATCTGGGAAAACAAAAAGAAAATTGCCGCCTATCTTGAAATGGACTCTTAAAAAATTGGAGAAGAAGGTAGAAGGTATCCCTAAGAAAAAAACTACAGCTGATGAAATAATTAGGGAAGTGAGAAAAAGATGCTATAAAGAAAAAATAAAATTAGATATAGAATTTACAAAATATCCGAAGCATGCAATGAAATTAGCACAGGATGCAAAGGACAAATATGATATGGTTATCGTCGCTGGTGGAGATGGAACAGTAAATGAAGTTATCAATGGAATAATGAAGTCGAAAATAACGCTAGCAATCATTCCATTTGGCAGTACAAATGTTTTAGCAACAGAATTAGGAATACCGTTCAATGCGAAAGCTGCATCTGAATTAATTGCAAATGGTAAAAAAAAAGTGATTGATTTAGGTCATGCAAAAACAAGCCAAGAAAGCAGATATTTCTCAATGATGCTCGATGTCGGATTTGCTCCAAGTCTAATTGAAGAAATTAGTCCAAAATTCAAAAAAAGATGGAAAAGACTGGCATATCCACTTGCCGGAATTAAGAATCTATTTATGTATAGATGGTTCAACATTCATGTCGAACATAAAATTCACTCGATAGGATATTATGTTATAGTATCGAACTCTAAAAATTATGGTGGAGAATATCAAATAGCGGATAAGGCCAGCACGACTGATGGTCTTCTTGACTTGGTAATAATAGATAGGAAAAATTGGTGGAAAATAATAAGGATCATCGCATCAATAGCAAGCGGTAAATTGAATAAATTCTTGAAAGGAGAATATTATCAAATCAAAGAAGCGCATATTTATTCTAGGCACAAAATGTCTGTTCAAGTGGATGGAGAATTAATAGGCACGTTGCCAGTAAATGTCAAAATTGCTCCAAAAGCATTGAGTGTTATGGTAAATAAATAAAACAAATATGGAAAAAAATAATAAGAAAGTCTTTACTTTCTTGCTTTCTCAATCTTGCCTTTCAATAATGCGTCTAATGATTGGCCGTTTATCTTGATGACTTGCCATCTGATGCCGGATAAGTCTCCTTTAGTCTTACCCATTTTACCGCCAATACATTCAATGACAACTTCATCGTGTTCATCTATAAGCTTGATTGCGCCATCTCCTGGAGCGAATGCTGTTACTTGTTTACCATTCTTTACAAGTTGTACCCTGACACATTTTCTCATTGCTGAGTTTGGCTGCTTTGCCTCAATCTGAGTCTTTTCAAGTACAATACCTGATGCTTGTGATGCTCCTTCTAATGGATCTGATCTCTCTTTATAATGTGTGACTCTCTTGACAAACCATTTATCATTCCATCTAAATGTTGATCTTCTTTTGGCCAACTTCTTTGCAGCGTTTATTCCTGAACTCTTCTTACTCATTTTCTTTGCTCCTCCAAAAACATTTTATAAGACTTTGATTTCTTCAATCTCAAAATATTTCTTTACCACGCTTTCGTACGTCCTAAGATTCTGTGCCTTAGCTCCTATTATGAGCCCCTTAGTCTTAGTGTCTGAATCTGTGATTGTAACAATCTTATCATTCAAAGTTATGCTTTCTACCCTGTATGGATATATCAGATTAGTTATAAATTTTGTTATGTCCGTATCGAACTCCACAATCTTTACTTTCTTCTGTAACATCTGTTCAATTTTGTGCAGATTTGAAAGATTCTTGCCTAATGCTTTGAACTTGTCGCCTTCAAATATTATGAATGTGAGCACTTCCTTCATGTAAAATGCTTCCTTGACCCTAGCGTGCGTAACTTGTTCGAACAGGTTGATTATCTTAATCATGTCTAGATCATAGACAGTTTTTATCGATGTACCCTTCTTCAATAATTCCATTTTGACTCGTTAATGCAACAAAAAGTACTAATCTATTTTAGCACTCCGATTGTTGATATGCTAAATGGTTTCTTACATACTGTGCCTAAATCATCGTTAGGTACTTTAGTATCTAAGACTTCAAAATTTGCGAGCTTACTATACTTTAGTAAGTCTGTCACAGTTGCCTTGTTAGCATTTGATGCATGATACACTTTTAACAATGTACCTTTACGTGCATGTTTCAACACTTCATCTTCACCGATGATCAATTTCTTTGTTGTCAATAATTTTCTGATATCTTCTTCATACATTTTAGTTCACCGTTTAATCATCCTTTTTCTTGGACTTCTTTTCAACTTTCACAGCTAATCTGGTCAATCCTGTTCCTACAGGAACAATTTGATTAATCATTACATTTTCAATAACGCTTCGTAAGTAATCTGTCTCTCCACTCTGACTAGCATTTATTATATGCTTGATTGGAGTCTCGAATGATGCTCTAGCAAGTACAGATGGTTTCTCTTTTACAATACCATACCTGTTTACACCAAGGACTGTTCCTGATGTGGTCATTATGTCTGAAACTAACATTATGTGTCTCAAGTCTACGTTCAATCCTTGTTCATCAATGACTTTTGCTACTTCATCTATTGTTGCTTGTCTTGCTGCTTCTACACCTAATATCTTTTCAATCTCAAATATATCATTAGTTGTGGTCTTGTCTGGATTGACAAATTCTAGTTTGAATACATCCTTAAGGTTTGAACCTGCAGTAACTACAATATATTCATCGCCCTTTCTTACAGGCAATACTTGTGTTATGCCCTTTATACCATTAACATATATTTCCTGTAATTTTTCCTTCAACTTATATATATTATTAAGGTCATCTTCCTTTGAAGTTGATTTTATGATTAATACATTCTCATCCTCTTTCGAAGCCTTGAAACTATATCCTTTAGCAAATGCTTTCTCCAATACCTTTATTATTGTAGATGATTTCATGCCGACTCTAGACAATTTATCTTCATCTAATGTTAATGCCATCTGCGAATCCGCAATATCTATGGAAGTTTCCTTGATGTACTCTTTTAGTGTTGTCTCTTTTATTGATTCAGCAATCTTCTTGATATCTTTACCTTCACTGAATGGACTCTTTAGATGTATATGCATCATCTTAGTGCTTATTTCTGCTCTACCATCTAATACTTCTATTATTCTTGGTAGACCTGTAGTAACGTTCATTTCAGATACGCCAGCAAAGTGGAATGTGTTCAAAGTCATCTGTGTTGATGGTTCACCTATTGATTCTGCTGCTACTAATCCTACAGCTTCGCCTGGTTCTGCAACTGAATTTAGGTATTCTTTATACACTAATTCAAGTATCCTCTTGACTTTGCTATCGGATATCTTATCTGGAAGAGCGTTCTTAACATCCTCCAATACTCTTTGAGGCAACGTGTCCTCATATTCTTTGAATAGTTTGCTGTCCATTTTTTTGCACCCGTGGTTTGAAAATTTTTATTTTCACACCTTTGATTTAACCTAAATGATTATTCATATTTATTGTTTAAGTATTCCTAACTTATTATTTATTCCTCATTCACAACTCTATCTATGATTCTTCGAACGTTTATCTTGCCATTCTCTGACTTTGTTACATCAACGCCATCTTCACCATATACAAATTGTACAATCTTGTTGCTTGCATCTCTTACTGTGAAGTCATTATTGACTTTCAAGTCCTGCATAGCATTAGCCAATCTTCTGTATAGATATCCAGATTTTGGTGTTCTTAATGCAGTATCCATCAGGCTGTCTCTACCAGTCATGCTCATGAAAAATAATTCGTGTGGTTTTAATCCATCCTTGAATCCTTCCTTGATAAATCCACGTGCTGCTGGTCCAAGATCATTTTTCTTGAATACTGATAACGTTCTATTTTCGTATCCCTTGCTTATTCTTCCACCACGCATTGATTGCTGTCCTACACATGCACTCATCTGTGCTAAGTTCAATAGGTTTCCAGCTCCGCCAGATTTTATCATAGTCATCAATTCACTGTCCATCTTTGCAGTATCTGCAACGACTTTACCAGACCTATTTCTTGCTTTGTTCAATTTCTCTAGAATCTTCAATTCTAAAGTCTCTCTCATGCTTCTTCCAGGTGAAGCTTCAAGTGTACCTTCATGGTATTCCTTGATCAATTGTTCTACTTCCTTATATGTTGAATCGACAAAATCAACTATCTGCTTCTTAGCATCTGGACTTATATCAATGTCACCTATTCCTGTTGTGAATCCAGTATATGCTAATACTGAATTTCCTAACTTGAATATTTTTCCTAGGAAGTCTGAAGCGAAGTCTGGACCGTACTGTTTATAGATTGTCCTTAACAACATTCCTTGACCTTCACCAAGGTTTGCATTATCTAATACTCCAGATTTCAAGTGTCCTTTCTCAATCTTTACGATTGCATCTGGATCTTCCTTGTTTTCCTTATAGATCTTTGAATATCCAGTAAAGTTGAAATCCTTAGGCATAAGTACGCTTATGACGTCTCTACCAGTTACAATTTCCTTGTCAGGTAGTCTTCCGAATTCTATTACTCCAATTGACATCAATAAGTCTACTGCTTCTTCTCTAGTCAATTTGAAATCTTTCTTGGATAACATATACATTCCAGTCTGTGCATCCTTGTTACATCCTATTATGGATAAACCATATCTTGGTGAAATGATTTGTGTTGGTACATGCATTAATATTTCTGCTTCAGCTCTTGCTTCCTCAGTCTGTGGAATGTGCAAGTTCATCTCATCACCATCGAAGTCTGCATTGTATGGTTCACATACAGCTGGATTAATCCTGAATGTCAATCCTGGTAATACCTTGACTTTATGACACATCATGCTCATCCTGTGTAATGATGGTTGTCTATTGAATATAGCGATGTCACCATCCATTAAGTGTCTTTCAACTATGAATCCTGGTTGGATCTCTTCAAGCAATTGTTCCTTAGTCTCATTTGTTATTCTCTTTCTCTTGCCATCAGGTCTGATTACATAGTTTGAACCTGGATAGACGTCTGGTCCTCTTGATACAAATTGTTTCAAGTATTCCATATTCCATGTAGTTACTCTTTGTGGTACTGTTAATTTCATTGCAACAACTTTTGGTACACCAACTTCATTGATTGCTAGTTTTGGATCTGGACTGATTACTGTTCTTGCTGAGAAATTTACTCTTTTACCAGCTAAGTTGTGTCTGATTCTTCCTTCCTTGCTCTTTATTCTAGCAGTCAAAGTCTTTAATGGCTGACCAGAACGATGTCTTGCAGGGGGAAGTTGCGATACTTCATTATCAAAGAATGTTGTTATATGATATTGTAGCAAGTCCCATAAATCTTCAATGATTATTTCTGGTGCTCCAGCATTGATGTTTTCGAATAATCTCTGATTGATTCTGACTATATCTCCTAATTTGTGTGTTAAGTCATCTTCAGATCTTTCTCCAGATTCTAATGTGATTGATGGCCTCATAGTTACTGATGGTATAGGCATTACAGTAAGTATAGTCCATTCTGGCCTTAACGCAGTTGGATTTATACCAAAAACTTTTAAGTCATCATCAGTCATCTTTTCTAATCTCATCCTAACTTCAATAGGTGAGATTTTCTTCTCTTCTTCGATGAATGTTGTTGGCTTCTCTAAACTAATCTTGAATTGTTTTGCTTTACAGTATGGGCATTGATGAGTAGATTTTAATTCGGTTATGACTTCTTTTATCCTATCTCTTCTAGCAGTCAATCCACCTTCTAATTCTGCCTTGTCCAAGTCTTCTAGGCATTTATCGATTCTTGTCTTTGGGATTAATATCCTGCCACAATCTCTGCAAGTGCATCTTAACAAATCGTAAATCATTGTTATGAATTTTATATGTACTACTGGTCTTGCTAATTCCATGTAACCAAAATGGCCTGGACACTCTTTCAATTTTCCGCCACATGTCTTACATTTCAATCCTGGATCAATTACTCCTAATCTGATATCCATTAAGCCGCCATCAACAGGGTAACCTTCCTTATCGTATAATTCTGGTGTTACAATTTTTGCTGATGCCATATCCTTGATAGCTTTGGAACCCATAAACCCAAATTCTATCTTGTCTATTTTTTTGTGAACATATTCATCCATTTTGAACCCTCTTGAACCTTAGCTATACTCGCTCTTTAATATCATCTTCGGATATACTCCGAATGATCTTATCTCATCCATGAATAGTTTGAATGCATAGCTTAATTCTACATTGCTGATCTCTACATTATCTCCGCATATTGGACAATAACTCTTATTCTTTCTACCATCGTAGATTGCAATCAAGCCGCACTTCTCACATATTGGGATGATGGTCTTATCGGAATCGAATCTTTCCTTGAGGAGCATTGATGCACCGTGTGCTACGAATGTGTCCTTCTCCATTTCTCCAAGTCTTAGGCCACCTTCTTTTGCTCTACCTTCTGTTGGTTGTCTTGTAAGCAATTGTATCGGACCTCGAGCTCTTGAATGCATCTTGTTAGCTACCATGTGTTTCAATCTTTGATAATACATGTTACCTATGAATATCCTTGCTTGGAATGGTTTACCTGTGACTGCTGAATACATTACTTCAGTACCGTCTTCTTTGAATCCGAATTGTTCTAATGCTGCTCTTAAATCTTCAGCTTTCTCACTATCGAATGTTGTACCATCAATATATCTACCTTCTAATGCTCCAACCTTTCCACCGAGCATCTCAATCAAGTGTGCAACAGTCATTCTTTTTGGCAGACCGTGTGGGTTGAATAATATGTCTGGTCTCATGCCAGATTCTGAGAATGGTATATCTTGTTCTGGAACTACTAATCCGATTACACCTTTCTGTCCATGTCTTGATACAAATTTATCTCCTATTTCTGGGATTCTTTGTTCTCTTAATCGTACTTGGATCAATCTGTTACCTTCTTCGTTCTCTGATAACATTACCAAGTCAACAACTCCTTTCTCTCCATGTTCTAGTGTCATTGAACTTTCTCTTCGTACATTTCCTGCTAGATTGTATTCATCCATGGAATTTAGGAATCTTGGTGGACTAGTCTTACCGATTATTACATCGCCTTCAGCGACTTTTGATTCGGCACTTACTATACCATCTTCTTCTAAGAACCTATAATCTTTCTCTGTCTTATAACCTTTGACATCCTTGTTTGGGATTACAATCTCATCTATTAAGCCACCTGGATATCTTAATTCTTCTGATACTACTGGCCTAAAATATGTGCTTCTGCCAAGTCCTCTATCAACTGATCCCCTATTTATTACTACGGCATCTTCCATGTTATATCCATCATATGGCATTACTGCTATGACAATGTTTTGTCCTGATGGATGTTTATCGTACTCGGAGATGTCGCTCATTATTGTCTTGACAACTGGCACTTGTGGATACTGTAATAAGTTTACATCCATATCGATTCTACAAAAGAAGTTTGTAGCATAATAACCTACTGCTTGCTTCTGATTCTTAGAACCTTGAGATAAACGTACACCCTGATTGAATTGACCGAATGGTATCAAACTTGTACATAATCCTAATATATCTATAGGTGATATTTCTAAGTGTGTATGTTCTGATGTCAATTCTCTTTCATAAAATGCTACTAATGCATCTTCTTCTTCAGTTGGGTCTAAGTATTCAATGACCCCTTGTTTTACTAAGTCGCTCCATGATAATTGGTTAGCCTTCAATTGCTCAACATGCTTTTCAGTAAGTACAGGTTTACCGTCCTTTACAACTATAAGTGGCCTGATCACTCTACCTCTAGAAGTTTCAACGAGGACTTGATCCATCTTCTGGTCATATCGCACGTTTATCTCCATTGGTATCTTGTTCATTCGCCTTTGAGATATTATATCATCAGCGAATTTCCTGCCATCTTTGACATTACCGACATATTTGTTATCAACGAATACTTCAACCATTTTTTACACCTTTGATTTGAAAATTTTAATTTTCACACCTTTGATTTTTACATCCATGAATTTTTTTTAATAATTATAATAAAAAAAATTAATGCAGTTTGATTACTTAGCTGCCTCTAAACCTAAAGTCTTCAAACTCTTCAACACTTCATCCTCATCTATTTCTTGAGTTATGCTAGCAAGTAATGCTAGATTCTTTCTTAGTCCAATGTTTGTACCTTCTGGAGTCTCTGCAGGACATAGTCTACCCATGTGTGTAGGGTGCAACGTTCTTGCCTCGAAGTTTTCTTGCGAAGCGCTTAGTGGACTGATTACTCTCTGTAGTGTTGATTGTACTTGAAGGAAATTCAGTCTCTCCATTCTCTGACTGATACCTTTTCTTCCTCCAACCCATGAACCTGTAGCCATGCTACTGTATACTCTCTGCGTCAATAATTTGTCCCTAATAATTACTTTCAAGTTAGGGAATTTTCCTCTCTTAACGATCCTTTGGAAATTATACAACATGTCACCTATCAATATTTTCAAGTTTGCCCTAATCAAATCTGCAAGTAAGTCTCCTGACATCTTTAATCTCTTGTTCATATAATGGTCCCTATCATCTGAAGGAATGAATCCATTATATACTAAGACATACTTCTTTAACATCTTGCATAGATTCTGTGCTTTTGATAATCTGTCCTTTGCCTCAAGACCAATATGTGGCAATAAGTATTTGTCAAGAATATCTCTAGTCCTCTCCATCCTTATTTCCTTAGTCTGCATTATACCGATTCTCTTTGCAATATAATCTACAGCATCATCTTCGGTCTTTATATCTACGAATTCGTATAGGTTGATGAATATCTCGCTGCTGTCATCCAATTGGATGTATTTCATTATATCTTCATCTTTTACTACGCCTAATGCTTTTATTATTACAATCAATGGTATTCTCTTCACTCTTGTGAATGATAGATATACTATGCCGTCTTTTAATTTCTCGACAGTATGCGGAATCTTGTATGATCCTCTTTCTGAGAATACTTTACCTTCATATTGTGTTGTTGTACTGCTTGATTTTGATACTAAGAATTTGTTTGCTGCCAAATCCTCTATCTTTACCAATGCTTTCTCTGTTCCATTAACGATGAAATAACCGCCTGGATCGTCTGGATCCTCGCCTTTAGTTATCAATTCATCATGTGATAATGTGTTCAAATGGCAATATTTGGATTTTAACATTATTGGAATAGAACCTATCTGCGTCCTGAATGATTCTCTCTGTGCACCATTGATGTGACTTGATATCTCTATGAATATAGGCGCACTATAAGATAGCTTTCTTAGACGAGCTTCCATCGGATAGATTACTCTCTTAGAACCGTCAGCTTCAGTTATCTCAGGCTTGGTTATGGATATCTTATCTAGTAATATCTTATATTCTTCGACGTTGCTTGGAATTATCGTTGGTTCGATTATCCTGTTCTCTTCGATAATATTCTGTAATTCAACATCGATGAAGTGGTTGAATGATTTGATGTCAGCCGCTATGAACGAGCTCTCATCAAAATATTTTTTTATCAATAACTTGGAATTATCACTCATTTTTGTTCACCTTATTTAATCTCAATAACTACTCTGTAAAAAAATGTTTTTCCAGCGACAGAACCGTCTCTGCTTATTTTTACAACATCGCCAGGCTCTAGGTTCATATCAACTATCGCTGCATCGTTGATAGAAATCTTTGGAAGATCCTTTATTGTTACGTCGTACTTTTTCAACAACGCTTTCTTTTCCGTTTCAGAACACTTCTCGTGCTTCGGAACTAGAATATGATTGCTCACGTCGAGCTTTTCTGTCGGTTTAGACTTTCTCTTCTTGACCATTTTGCATCCTCACGATTATCGATAAAACAAATAGTCGCATACAGCGACACTTCAACGGGTCGGACGAGATTTGAACTCGCGGCCAATGCATTAAAAGTGCATTGCTCTAACCAAGCTGAGCTACCGACCCAGCAATTGACGGCCGCTATCGCGTCCGAATAAATAAATACGCCCTAGCCGGGATTTGAACCCGGGTCGAAGCCTGACTGTGATAACAGGCAGGTTTCAAAAACCTGTTTTTGTTACCTCGACAGGGCTTCATGATAGGCCGCTACACTACCAGGGCAAAACATGCCTGTGGCTATACCATTCTTGTATGAGCTTTAGAATGTGTATAGCTTACTGACAATCATCATAATTATTCCCCAATTACGACTGGAAATTAAGTTATTACATCTAGACAGTTGTCAATAGCATCGCTAAAATGTTATGTCTGGATAGAAGGAATTTTAGGTTGTTTATAAAAGTTTTGGTTGGTGAGCACGTTATGGCAGTATGTTTATAATAAAATCAAAAACCTCCGCCCTAAAAATAAATCTATATAAATAAGTCTATATTTCACTAATCTATATCAGGAGTAAACATGAAAATTGCCCTTATCCAAATGCGTATGCAAGAAGATCCGACAAAGAATCTTAGACATGCAGAAGAACTTATCAAAAAAGCTGCAGCACAACATGCTGAGATTATTTGTCTTCCAGAATTATTTCATACATTGTACTTTCCACAAGAGAAATCAAGCGACGCAAAAAAATATGCAGTTCCATTAGAGAGTGAAATGCTTGAAGAACTTCGCACACTAACAGGGCAGCTCAAGATTATTCTCATCGTTCCATTCTATGAACAGAAAGGTACACAACAATTTAACACCGCAGTAGTATTTGACACTGGACTTCGCATCGGAGTATATCGTAAGATGCATATCCCTTATGATCCATTATTCTATGAGAAGAATTATTTTACTGCAAGTGAAGAAGGATTCATTGCTATCAAGACTCGTCTTGGAACCATTGGAGTCCTAATTTGTTTCGACCAATGGTATCCTGAAGCTGCACGCATCTTAGCATTGCAAGGTGCAGAAGTCATCTTCTATCCGACGGCAATAGGGTGGGGACTTGAAGAAGATATTATTGATCAAGCACAGGATGCGTGGGAGATTGTACAACGAGGACATGCAATCGCAAATAATGTATTTGTCTGCACAGTCAATAGAGTAGGTAAAGAAAAAGAGATGTTATTCTGGGGCAGAAGTTTTGTTTCTGATCCATTCGGGAGGATATTACAACGTGCAGGAACCAGGCAAGAAGAAATTATCATCCAAGATCTTGATCTAAAAGAGATTCATCGCCTTCGTAAAAGTTGGGGATTCTTGCAGAATAGACGACCTTCACAATATCATCAATTGACATCAACAAAAGAAAACCATAAAACAGATGATACACTATGAACTCTACTCATGAACTAGTGCCAAAGCATGCAGGCTATAATTTTCCTGCAGAATGGGAAGAACATGATGCAGTTTACTTTGCATGGCCTTATGATCGTACGAGTTTTCCAGAAATTAAAGAGACTGAAACAGCATTCATCAAACTCTTGCATGCATTTGAAGGTAATGAACAAGTAAAATTATTGGTTCATCCTGATATCGAAAAACGTGTCATTGCACGATTGCAAAAAAATAGTTTGCAGCAGGTCGAGCCCATCAGTTTCGATTATGGAGATGTATGGTTTCGCGACTATGGACCAACATTCATCACTGGTCCTGATCTTGGCATAATCAAATGGACCTATAATGCCTACGGAAACAAATATCCTGAACTTCTTAAAGATGATAAAGTAGCAGATTTTTTACAACAACAAGAAGGTTGGACTTATTTTAAACCAAATATCGTCATGGAAGGAGGATCTATCGAGACCAATGGTCTTGGAACAATTCTCACTACCAAACAGTGCCTCCTAAATAAAAATCGAAATCCTGGACTTAAGAAGCGTGATATTGAACAGATTTTTCGGTCATATATCTCTGCAAAAAATATCATCTGGCTTGAAGATGGACTCTTAAATGATGATACTGATGGACACATCGATAACCTTGCAAGATTTGTCAATGCAAACACCATCCTTGTAGCATCGGAATCCAAAAAGACAGAACCTAATTATGGAGCATTGGCTAAAAATGAGGCTGTACTCAAACAATCAGTAGACCAGGATGGAAAATCATTCAATATTATCAAACTACCAATACCGCACGTGTTTTCAGGAGAATTATCTGGATCTGCAAGTTATGCAAATTTCTACATTGCAAACCATTCAATTATGCTTCCAACGTTTGGAGTCAAAGAAGATGCATATGCCATCGGAATCATGAAAGAACACTTCCCGAAGAGAACGATTATACCTATCCCTTCAACATATTTTGTAGTCGGTGGTGGAACCATCCATTGCATGAGTCAACAACTACCGAAATATACAATATAATTTTTAAGTTTTGAAAATCTTTATAAACCATTTCTATTTCCAATTATTATTCCCTTCATAGCTCAATGGTAGAGCGCACGGCTGTAGAAAACAATCGACTATGTCAAAATGACTATGGATGAATATTGTTCAGCCGTAACCGTGAAGTTCCCGGTTCGAGTCCGGGTGAAGGGAGTCATCTTCTATAAGATTTATATATTGGATTGTCTTAACCAAATTAGAACATATTATTGGGGTGGAATTCATGAAAATCACTAAATATGGACATTGCTGCTTATTGATTGAAGAGAAGGGTCTTAGGATTTTGACTGATCCTGGAACTTTCACGACGGAGCAGAATACTGTCAAAAATATTGATGTAGTCCTTATAACTCACGAACATCAGGATCATCTTCATATAGATTCATTGAAAAATCTTCTAAAGAATAATACGACAGCTAGAATAATAACCAACAAAAATGTTGGAAAATTATTGGATCAGGAGAAGATAAAATATGAATTAATTGAGGATAAAGATAACACTAAAATTAATGATGTTCTTATTGAAGGTTTCGGCACTAAACATGCATTGATGCATTCAAGTATTCCAATATCTAGTAATACTGGATATTTTATCGATAATAGATTGTTTTATCCTGGCGACGCATTTACTAATCCAGGCAAACATGTTGATATACTTGCATTGCCTGTTGCTGGACCTTGGATGAAGATGAGCGAGGCAATGGATTATGCGCTAGAATTGAAACCTAGATCATGTTTTCCAGTCCATGATGGAGTTGTCATGCAAGGGATGCGGGGTTTTGCTGGAATGATGGCTAAAAATATTTTAGAACCAAAAGGCATAAATTTCATTCAGATGAATGATGGAGAAACAAAAGAATTCTGAAATTAGATATACATTTATAAAAGGAAAACTTTTTAGAATAGTATGTGGTTATTGTATGCATTGATTGGTGGTATCGCGACAGCATTTGGTTCGCTTATATCTAAGAAGTCAGTAGCATATGTTAAGGATCCTTGGATGAGATCCTTCTATTTCAGTTTCTTTTTTCTAATATTGATAATCCCATTTTTTCTGTTTGAATTTGACATACCCAAAGATTTCTCTACAATAATAATGCTTATACTTGCAAGTATTGCCGTAGTTATAGGAAATTATCTGATATTCAAATCGTATATGTATCTCAATGCTTCTTCCATAAACGTTATACAGAAACTAAAGCTTGCATGGATTTTAATTATAGGAATAGTATTTCTTAAACAATCCCTGCAATTGAAAGACATTATTGGTATGACAATAATATTTGCTGCAAGTCTGATAATTATTGATTATAAAAACTGGAAAACGAATTATCATGGAGTAATGTCAGTAATAGTATCTACTCTAGCATTTTCAGCGTATGCATTCGCTATAAGTTTATTGTCACAAAAAGTTAAGCCATTTTCACTATTATTTTTTCTAACAATAATTCCAGTGATTATGTATTGTTTTATTATTAAAGATTTAAAGAAAAGGATTATTGAAACATATAAAAAAACTCGTATAATGATACTTGCTGCTGCTATAGGTGTAGTCTATAATTTATGTATGGTTCTTGGTGTTAAAGAAGAGCCTACTAAAGTATTTTTTGTTATAGAAGCAGGGATAATATTGATTGTAATTGGAGAATATTTCTGGATGAAAGACAAAAGAAATATATTATTGAAAATTTTGGCTGTAGCATTAGCAATTGCAGGAGCAATATTATTAAGGTGATTAATATGACGAGTAATAATCGAAATATAATCAAAATCATTTCAGAACTAAAGAATTTCGGGAGTCCTGAAAGGGCGAAGCATTCTTTAAGGTTCTTCAAGACTGGTTCTGGACAGTATGGTGAGGGCGACATATTCTATGGTGCATCAGTTCCCCAGATGAGAATTGTTTCCAGAAAATATAAAGACATCAGCCTTGATGAAGTCATAGAGTTATTGCACGATAAATATCATGAATGTAGGTTAGTCGCATTGCTAATTCTTGTCGATAAGTATGAAAAGTCTAAGACAGATTCAGATAGAAAAATATTATTTACTATTTATCTGAATAATTCTAAATATATCAATAATTGGGATCTTGTGGATGCATCAGCACATAAGATTGTCGGTGCATATCTTTATAATAAAAAAGATAAAGATCGAGACGTATTGTACAAATTAGCCCAATCGAAGGATTTATGGGAAAAACGTATTAGTATAATCTCGACATTTTATTTCATCTATCGCAAGGATTTTAAGGAGTCATTGAAGATTGCTGAAATATTAGTTGAGGATAAACATGATTTGATACATAAGGCTGTTGGTTGGATGTTAAGAGAAGTCGGTAAGAGAGACCTAAAGATTGAGGAAGAATTCTTGAAAAAATATCACAAGACAATGCCAAGGACGATGTTAAGATATGCTATTGAGAAGTTTGATGACAAGAAAAAGAGATTCTATATGGGAAAATGATTGAAGTTTTATATTCCTAAAGCGTCATATTCTGATTTTGACATATAATTTATTGCGCCTTTAGTGTCAGCAACAAGGGCTGGTGTACAATATTGTCTTAGCACTTGTGGTAATTTGGAATCATCCAGTATTCTAAAACCCTTGAAATCAAATGCCGTTTCGCTCCCATTACCTATGGATGTGCTTAACAAATATTTTGGTTCAGCTTGCGCTTTTGAAACATAAACTAGTACTCCAAAATTATCATTAGTAGTATATGGACTGCATTCTTTTTTTAATAAATCTATGATATGTTTGTCATCCAAGAAATAATTATCGCTGTCCAAGAATTTGATATCCCCGGCCTTCAACACAATATCACATAGATGTTTCATAATATCACAAAGAGAAGAACATAAATATGATTATAAATGTTATCATTGCACAATAGAAAAAGTATTAAAAAACTTATTCGTACTTTATCAGATTGACTGACCTATGCATTAGCATCACATCATTGCTGCTAGTAGTTCTTTCGCCTGATGCTGCCTTGAATTTTACCTTGGCTGAATGCAAGTGCATGTTGCCTACTATGTTCAATCTTGACCTGACTGTATAACTTAATAGTCTTTCTTCATACGGTTCTAGTGCTTCAAGATTCCACATCAATAATGAATGTATCTTATCTGCTGATAACATCTTGATTGGTTTCAATGATCCTATGGTATCCTCTTCGACTAATGATACTATCTTAGGATATCTATCAATCACTTTAACGCTTCTAATCTCCCTGCCTGATCTATTCTTCACATGCAATTTCACGCGAATCTCAGTGATTCCATCATCAGATGATGCTATAATTTTCGCTCTCTTATATAATAATACTGGACTCCTGAATATATAGTATAATATTATTATAGCAAGTATTATCAATATTACTATGAATATTATCGAGTAATTTGTCGTTACGGTAATATCGTATTCTGCCTGAGGCCCTAATGGGACGATCCATGCTATATAGTTTGTACCATCTTCCTTCATTTTGGTGTACTTGACTGATGAAGTGGTGAACATCCTTTCAAAATAGTTTTTCTCAATCTTGACGGGTTGTATAGTATTATCATTCCCATCATTGAATAATTTGATATAATCAGTGTGTGAGAATAATCTATTGACTTTGGTCTCTTCGATGCTTACATTAGAATATCTTATGACTCGAACTTCTTTTTGTACTTGTGCTACTGTCTTATTTTGTGCAACTAATTTTATGTATACTATGTATGTTCCAGGCTCTTGCAACTTATTCAGGTTTAATAGTATCTGATTAGTCTTTTCCTCTAATGGTCCAAGTGTAGTCTGTACTTCTTTGCTGAACATTGGAGAATCTGTAGTTATCCTCAAATCAGTTATGTCTAATGGATTGCGGTTACGCATGTTTATCTCTATAGAGACTGGTTCCCTTGGATCAACTACATCCTTCATATTTACAGTCACTGCGACGTTTGGAGCATATGTTGGTGCACCATTAGATGACTTGATATTGACGTTTAAATATTCTACAATAAAATTTCCTGTATTCACAGATTTTATGGTTATTGGAACAATTTGTACTCCACCAATTAATTCTTCATCTTTTAATGTAATATCTAGATTAAAATTTATCGTGCCACCCGCCGGTACGGAGAATAATGTTGGATATATATCCCAAGTTCCGCCTATAGTATAGAATTGGTACTTATCATCTTTTGAATCAATATTAGATAATGAAAAAGCATATGTTGCGACATTATTGCTCTGATTGACTGTATCGTTTATAGCAGTATATCTGACTACGGGTAAGACAGCTGTTGCATATGATGTTAATAATACGGAACAAATTAATATTACGAACGTACCAATAGAAAATTTCTTCATATCCATCTCACTAGACCTCGCAATAACACTCCAATATTGAAGCTATTATTTATATACTTTGCGGTTACTCTGCGGCTTATGACATGCTAATAAGAAAATATTTAAAAACACCACGCTTTTCTTTTCTTAAATCTCATGGGGTTGTGGGGTAACTTGGTTTAGCCTTCGAGGTTTGGGACCTTGCGATCCCGGTTCAAATCCGGGCAGCCCCAATTTTTTGTCATAGTCGCAGCGTAGCTGCCTTTTTTAACGCAACTTTTTCTAAAAGGTGCGTTCATATATCGGGTAGCCCCACTTTTATTATATAAGTAGTGGCACTGTTCTACCAAATTCTCAGCCATAATCTTTATATATTAGTAGAGATACTATAGGCTGCTATATTGGGTATATATTATTATATTAGAGGCATATTATGGCTAAAGATACTAAGGATACTAAAAAACCTGAAAAGAAGAAAGAAACGTATGACGTCGAAGATATTATAGTCATTGATGACAAGAAGAAGGGCGACGATTTCGATTTAGTTAAGGATGAAATAGATGGCGTCGATGATGATGATGAATTAGACTTTGATGCAGATTTCGAGTTCGATGATGGTGGAGATTAAATAAGAATTTTATTTCTTTTTAGAACTTTTCTTAGTAACTGATTTTGTTGCCTTTACAAGTTTTTCTGCTGCTTTATCCTTAGTATCAACCAATTTCGGTTGTTCTATCTTCGGAGTCTTCGAACCATTCTTTGAGAACCTATTTTTCCTAGCTTCTGCTTTTGCTGCCATCTCTGCAATATATTTTTCTTTATTGTGAGTGATATATTTTCTCTTCTCCTCTATGGCTTTCTTGTCAGCTTCATCTTTTGGTATCTTCTCTAAATATTTACATGTCGGATATGCTGAACATCCTAAGAATTGTCCATACATTGATCTTCGTAATGCTAGATTCTTTCCGCATAATGGACATGCTTTCTCTATCTTTCCTGATTCTATCTTATCGACTTCTTTCTGTATAGCCTTATCTTCTGATTTTTTTGATGAACAATCATTGTTTAAGCATGTTTCCTGGAATCTTCTCCCGGATATTATTGATATTATTGGATACTTGCACTTATCGCAAACTTTTTCTGTTGCCTTGACCTTGCCGAATGGCATGTTGAATATGTTTTTGCAATCCGGATAACCATCGCATGCAATGAATCTTCTCTTGCTCTTTCTTGAATATGTTACTCTTAAATTTCCCTTGTCACATTTTGGACATTTGCCTATATAACTTTCTGTCTCTAACGCTTTCTTATACGACGTTAGTAGTTCTGCTCCTATGACTTTCTCGCTCTTCTTGAATTTTTCTAGCATCTTAGTCAATTCTTCCTTCGCTTCCACTACTATCTTGTGTTCGCTTAATTTCTTTTCTCTGATTTCGTCCATCTCTTCTTCGAAATGTCTCGTCAATTGCTCATCATTTATCTCTGGACAATATTTATCTAGGACTCGAACTGTTTCCATTCCAAGTTCAGTTGCTTCTATCGGATCATTTTTGACATAATTTCTTTCATATAATGAATCTATGATAGCTGCTCGTGTTGCTTTTGTTCCTAGATTCCTATTCTCTAATTCTCTAATCAATGATGCCTGAGTATATCTTCTTGGTGGCTGCGTGAATTTATCATGTTTTATCGCTTCCTTGTTATGAAATTTGTCTCCAGGCTTCACTTTTGGCATCTCTTGATCTTCCAATTTTACGTATGGATCATAATATGTATGCCATCCTTTGAATGTTGTTCTAGTGCCTTTTGCTACAAAATTCTCTTTTTCAATATCAATTATTATAGTCACTGTCTCTCTTTTTGCATCCTCTCCGAAACATGCGAAGAATCTTTTGACAATCAGATCATATACTTTATGTACCCTATCCTGTACATGTGGCAATTGGCCTGTTGGATATATTGCTGGATGTGCTGGATCAGTCTTTTTTCCTTCTGTTGGTATCAATTTTGTCTTCAATACTGATTCACACAATTGTTTATATGATGAGTTTTTCGCTAATGAATCTAATATCTTCTTGTATCCTATCTCTTTAGGCAATTTTTGGGATGATGTTCTTGGATATGATATGTATCCTCCTGTGTATAGTTCTTGTGCTATCTCTAATGTCTGTTTTGGACTTATTCCAAAGAATCTGTATGATTCCGTCTGTAACGTCGTCAAATCGAATGGTACTGGCGCTTTCTGTATGAATTCTGACTTATCGATAGACTTTACACTACCATCCTTGCCTTTTACTTTATTGTATATCTTTAACGCTTCTTTCTCGTCTTTGAATTGTCCATTCTCATGCCATGATTCTACATGTTTAGTGTCTAATAATCCGTTTACCTGTAATTCCCAGAATGGTGTTGGCTTGAATTTTGCTATATCTTTCTCCAAGTCTACGATAGTCTTTAATGATGGTCCTTGGACACGTCCTGAACTCATTATCTTGAATTGTCCAACACTTCGTAATGAATGCATCAATGCCCTGCTCAAATTTATTCCATACATCCAATCCAGGAAGTGTCTTGCTTCACCAGCATATGCTTGACCCCAATCTAAACTTTTAGATTTATGTTCATAACTTTCAACCAAGTCTGGCTTTGTTAATGTTGAGAATTTCATCCTTGAAGCATCTTTAGCTTTACATATATATCTGATTACATTCCATCCTATGACTTCGCCTTCAATATCATAATCAGTCGCAACTGTGAATTCTTTTGCGCCTTTAGATATCTTCTGCAATGCTGCAACATATTTTTTTGTGAAACTTTTAGGATCGACATCGCATGTAGCTTTCCATTCCAGGACAAATGATGGATATTTGAAGCTCTTCACTGTCTCTGCTATAGTATATAGGTGTCCTACTGCACATCCTATAACTATATCCTTACCTTTATGTGTTATCTCATAATATGGTACGCCCTGAAAATTTCTCTTTATTGGCTTATAATCTGCTAATGCTTGCGCTATCTTTTCCGCTGCATTCGGCTTTTCTGTAATAATCAATTCGTATGACATTTTTATCCTCGACAAAAATATTTTTTTTACAAAACTATAAAACAGTAAAAGCTAAGAAATATATAATCTTTTGGATTTTGATAAAAAACGATGTATTTTTATCGTCGATAAAATACGGTTAAAAAATGTTTTGGAAATTTAAAAAAATATCATAAATTCCAAACAAAAATATTAAAGATTAGGGCTAACATTTAGAAGCAAATATATACTTCAATCATTCTATATCACATATATAAATTGGAGGTGAACTGATGCAATTAAAGAAAAAACGGGATTGGAATGCATGGTACAAATATAGACATACTAAAGAAGTGCAGGTATAAATGTTACTGGCTTTAATAGCAGGAATAGTTATAGGACTCGCAATAAGCCGATTAATTTGAGACTACAAAGTTGGAGAGATATAGATGTTCTCTTCGAGGAGTTGTGTTCTGGGCGGGGCTATAGTCTTTGTCTGAATATCTGCGGACAACAATTTCGGATTTTTTCCGCAGTCTCAGACGATAATCACACTTCGTCACACCATTAATTATGATTGCCCTCGGTTCTAATGATATAGAATATATATCAAGTTCGGAGTGAACCGAGGACAATGAATGGTATTTTTAGGTTGCTGATAATATTATAACTACTTGCTAGTGATTAATAAACGAAAGATTTATAAAGTATATATTTATTCCAATTATAGGTGAAAATACTATAGTAAATCCAAGCAAAATTAATGATCCAAAATTTTGGAAAAAATGGAAAGATTCTGGAGCGATAGGCACTTTAGAGAGTACAATTAGATAACATTTGTCAACATGAAAATATCTGATTTCGAAAAATATAGAATCCCTACAGGTGAACTAATTAATATTTCTGATTATGATGCTAGTGAAACGTCTCTTTTTCCAAAAGGAAAAAAAGCTTCAAAAAAAGAATTATTGCACCTAAGCCAGGATTTAGACAGGCTGCAAGAGTTATTATATGCCGAGCATAAACACAAGATTCTTGTTGTTATTCAAGCTATGGATACAGGAGGCAAGGATAGCACTATAAGGGCAGTTTATCGCGTATTCAACCCTCAAGGCGTCCGGGTTGCCAGCTTCAAGGCCCCAACATCAACAGAATTGGACCATGATTATCTATGGCGAATCCATCAACAAATTCCTGGAAAAGGAGAAATAACCATATTTAACAGAAGTCATTATGAAGATGTTCTTGTTGTTCTAGTCAATAAACTTGTTCCAAAAGATACTTTAGAAAGAAGATATGAGCATATTAATGATTTTGAGAGGATGTTGACTGATGAAGGCACCACAATTTTGAAATTTTATTTAAATATAAGTAAAGATGAACAGAAAAAAAGGTTGCAGGCAAGATTAGATTATAAGGGCAAGCGTTGGAAATTCGATAAAGAAGACTTGAAAGATAGAACTCATTGGAAAAAATATATGAACGCTTATGAGTATATCTTAAGTCAAACAAGCACTGACTACGCTCCATGGTATATTATCCCTGCAAATAAGAAATGGTATAGAAATCTAGCAGTGGCATCCATTACATCTCAAACTCTTCAAGGACTAGATATGCAATATCCAAAAGCCACTAATTTAGAGGGTATTGTGATTAAGAAAGGTCAATGATTGAAGATAATCGATAACTTCAAATGCTGATTAATAATGTTATAATTTGTTATTCCTAAACGATAAAAACAGTAGATTCGTCTCTGGGCGGGTTTAGATTCGTAACATTTATATATTATTCATATTTACAATATTGTAAATATGGCACAATTAATGACTAAAAGGATTCCTGTCTCTGAGGATAGGTGGAAGGAACTAGGCAGGATTAAAGAAGCTGGTCAGACCTATGACGCGCTTATTGGTGAGCTTGTACAAGCGCATAATAGAAGGGAATTGGCTTCCTTTGCTAAGTCTGCAAAAGCTGGAAAGGGAAACTGGACAGATTTAGGAGAAATATAATGCCTTACAGTGTTGTCCTTTCCAATGATGCCGTTGATTTCTTGAGTTTATTAGATGATAAAAGCAGATCTATATGCAAGAAGAATCTGCAGAAATTAGTTAATCCATATCCTGAAAGAGGCCCTGGTGATAAAGAAAAACTAATCGTTGCAGGAGAAGAAATGTTTAGACTTCATATAGGAAGATCTTACACATCATTCTATATTATTGACGAAAAATCCAAAATTGTAAGAGTGCTGGAAATACTTTCAATAGAATCAGCACACAAAAAATATGGATTTTAAACTTCCAAAAGAAATATTTTTTGCGTTCATTTCTGGGCGGGGCTACTCCTTACTGTGCTTTTTGTGAACATTATTGTTCAGAATACTAGGTTTTCTCTCTAGGAGTGTGTTGATTGATTATTTTTTAGTGTCCGAATTGTATTAGTAAGTCAAAATCATTATTTTTACCGTCTATGATTTCTGGTATGTCGCATTTGCCGTAGCAGCTGTTTAGCCAGAAGTATATTTGGCAGTTTGGATTTTGGTTTTGTATGTGTTCTTGTATCTCTATTGATCTTGGTTTTAATCCTTCGCCTAATTGTATTAGTATGCGCTTTGCCTTATGTTTCTTTATCTGTGCAACGACTTTGCCTAGTTCCAGATCGTAATCTTCGTTGATCATTGTTATAGAAAAGTTGATTTATGGAAATATGATAAAAAAATAAAAAATTACGGATTTATTCCTTGTCGTCTTCAGACTCATTATCCTCATCGTCAGACTCGTCTTCGGACTTCTCTGCATCTTCAGGAGTGTTGCTTGAAGGCTCATCATTATCTTCTGACTCTTGAGATTCTTCATCTGTTTCTTCATCGTTGCCCGATTGTTGACCTTTTGACTTCTGCGCTTCTTCCTCTTCAGCCTTCTCTGCGAGCTTCTTATCCTTCTCCTTCTGGAGCTTCATGAGCATCTCTTCTTCTACTGTCTCATTCTTCTTCTTGTTCTCAAGTTCCAATACTTTGATGTCGAAGTTTCTTAGTGGATAGACCTTATGTAATGAATCCCGAACTTCCTTCTGGAATTTGTATACGACCAGATCTATTATCAATTGTTCGAACTTTATCTTGTTCACAATCTCTTTACATACTGCCCTGCATGTCTTGACAAGCGTAGCTAGAACTGCTCCATTTGTCATTGCATTCGTTATCATTACAGTCTTTATCCTGACTAGTTTACCATCAGCTGTCTTCACGACAAAACTGTCTGATAATTTATCTTTCTCTCTCTTAGCGAGTCTCTTCAATGAGAATGGTGATATCTCGAACTTTACAGCTTGAGTGTATGCTTTTCCATCTTTTACATCATTGACTTTGAACATTACATTTACATTCTGCTTTTTCATGTCTCCCATCAATTGCATCATGTTTACTGTGACATTCCTATTCATTAGTACTGAAGCATCTTCTAATAATACTTCTCCTATGACTCTGCTCTGGAATGCTTCTGGAGCTATTATTGGGAACCATTTCTTCTTCTTCTGTCTCTTCAAATCTTGTGCAGCTTTTGCTGCATTCTTTGCTGCCTGTTTATTGTCTTCAGCCATTTTAATATACCTCGAATTTTATATTATTCTTAATCATATAATATTTTGATGTATTATATTATAATATTATCTTGATTTAATCGCCAACGACGATTATTATCGATGCACGCTACGAGAATTACGATGCATCATTACGGTTTGAAAACCGCTTATTACAGGATAAGGAACAATTGTTTATTTATAAATGTTACGCGTATTGATATTTCTTGGTATTCCTGCGTCAACCAATTGTTGTGCGACTCTCTGTTCTAGTATATTCTTTGCGTCCACTATTGGATTGGAAGAGCTGGTTATTGGATTTGCAGGGTTGATTGACTTGATCATTTCTTCAATATGTAAAGGTTCTCCTATGCTAACTATCATCGGCTTTAGTGGGTTCAATCCCTCGCTGCCATGGATTGCTACTGTCGTGATAGGTATTGAATATCCTTCTAGGTATAATTCATATGCTATTCTTGGTACTGTATTATGAAATCTTGGCAGGTAAGAATGATATTCGCTATATTTGTGACATCCTTTTGAATCATGATTTGGTTGTTTGATTATATCTGTCCTTAGTTGAAACAAGACAACTGTCCGACCATCTTTCAGATAATCTTTTACTTTATCTGTTGATTTTCTTAATGGTCCAGTCATCCCTTTTAGGTCTCCAGTATATTCCCATCCCACTGGTATCATCTCATACTTATGCACTCTGTCTGATACGAAACCGCACATATAATCCGCGATGCGTGTGAAACTCCTATATAGTTTCGGATATTTATTTTTTGATTTATCAACAAGGGATTCTTTGTCAAATAAGAAATCTGATGCAGTAAAATATATTTGCCTATCGTATGCCATTAATAATGCTGCTACATCTTTGCTCACTCCAGGATGATTTGCAATGATTATGCTCGGCTTATCTTCTATAACATTCTCTAATCCCTTGTATGTTATTAACGGAGCTAAGGGCAAGAACCATGGGATTATCTTTCTTTTCTCTCTATCATATTCTGTCTTTAGAGCATCATCTCTATTTTGAGCATCAATCTTCATAATATCAGATTTTTGGGCGTTAATCTTTAGAGTATTCAACATGATATATGCGAACAATGACTACTTTAAAAAAGTAACTAATTATTATTAATAACTTTTATAAACATTGCTTTGTTCTTAACTCTATGGATAAAAAGCATCAGAAATGGTTATTGACAAGCTTATTAGTTGTGTATGCACTAATTATGATCATTGGCGCTATAATCCCTAATCCACAGGATGTTCCAGTATTCTCTGGGAACACAAAATATTTTCATTTCTTCGGATTCATAATATTATCAGTAATAATATTTAGGACATTTCAAGTATATAAGACCAATAATGTCTGGCCAATATTTACTCTAGCAGCATTCATCGTACTTACTGAAGTATTACAATTATTCGTCAAGACCAGGCATTTTGCGTTTACCGATATGCTAATTGATGCTGTAGGATGTTTAATAGGTTGGGGGTTGTATAAATGGATATATTCCAAGCGATAATTTTAGGTATTGTTCAAGGTATTACTGAATGGTTACCGATTAGTTCTAAGAGCCATCTGATTATAATTCAATTACTTTTTGGTCTAGTTCAACCGGCTATATTCGATTTATTGTTACATATAGGAAGTTTGCTTGTCGTAATTTTCGTATTCTGGAAAGATATTTGGGCATTGATTGTCGGAGTATTCAAAGGCGACAAGAAAAGTCTAAAATATGCTGCATATCTTATTATCGCTTCAATTCCAGTCGCCATTATCGGGTTCGTGTTCAAGAAACAGATTGAACTCGCTTTAAGCAATATGTATATATTAGGATTTGGATTCTTATTCACTGCATTGATACTATTCTGCTCTAAATTCACATTCGTAAAAAATGTTAAGAATAAGAGTTTGAATTTTTGGAATACACTTGTTATCGGAATATCTCAAGCATTATCTGTATTGCCCGGTGTTTCTAGAAGTGGAACTACAATCAGTACTGGAATCATAATTGGTGCTGATAAGAAGGAAGTCGCTAAATTCTCGTTCTTGATGTTCATCCCAGCAATACTTGGAGCGACATTACTTGAAATCAAAGATATTGGTATGATTACTAATATTCCTGCAATGATTATCGGCGTTATAGTCGCGATGATTACTGGTTACTTCGCCATAAAATTATTGATGAACATAATCAACAAGAATAAACTATGGTATTTTAGCATATATTGCGCCATTCTAGGAATAATTGTACTATTATTTGCGTACGGAATATTTTAAAAAGAAAAAATTATTGCAGATTTATTATTTCCGTGTCAGTTAATGCTCTATTATAGATTCTCAAGTCATGAATATTACCATCAAGCCATCTATCTAATTGATCACGGTTACCAACAAATATCTGCGAACTAGGCGATGTATCAACCGTTCCTGACCAAGTTTGTTGTACATCTAAGTTCTTATCAATATATAATTTAAAGACACCTGACTGCTTATCATAAGTATATGTGACTCTATACCATTTATTCATCTGTAATACTGTAGGTGAAGTTAAAATTGGATACCACACATTATTACTATACACGCCTGCTTGGAACATTGATGTTGTTTGATCAATATATACTCTCTGCAGTAGATATGATTCTATATCACGAACTATATGGTTTTGCCTCACTGAATCAAATTTAACTTTGACATCTACAGTAAATCCATTCTGAGGCGTTAGACTATTATTCACATAAGCTATTTTTAGGTAGCTATTCGAATTATTAAATCTTAAAACCGATCCATACGTCGCATCACTGACAAAAATTGTATTGTCATAAGCTAAAGCATTATTTCCTTTAATCTTGTCAAGATAATTCGTAGATAAGTCCCATGAACCACACAATCCTGATGTAATGCAGGATTGTTTTTCGCTTGGTTTTCCTGCTAAATTATTACAATTATTTGTGTCTGTACAAGTCCTAGATTGACTACCACCAATGCAATTATTCCATGTACTACATTGCCATGAAGAAATGCAGGGTCCATTTGATGTTTTTTCTACTGCTTGTGCCATCGCTAAATAGATAGGAAATACTCGCGGATACCACGTTTGTAGATAGTCATTTAGAGTCAAAGGCATTTTATCCCAAGTTGAGACTTCCAACATCCACCCGTTTCCTCCACTAAAGGTTGCACCATCCGCCATAACATATCCTCCTGGTTGGAACTGACTGGGAGGGTAATATGAATTAGTTGTTACTCCCTCTGCAGCACTAATGCTTGTAATTCCGTTCACTACTTTTTTAGTTGTGTTTGTGTTGCTATAATAACGTAGTAGTTGCATTCCACAGTGTACATTCAAATATATTGAATGGTTGTCATTTTTCAGGTATTTTTGCATTGCGAATCTGACTGCTTTAGTTTCTGGTTCGCTACCAGCAGAATTTCCCATATAATCATACGAATCTGAAGGATCTGAAGTTCCACTTGAGCCAAACCCTGTCACAAAATTTCTATTAAGGTCAACTCCGTGAGCTACATTTATCACGGAATTATCTCCTAGTACATATTGTCTTCTCATATTTGGTCGGTTGATAGTGTCTATATTGATGTAAGGAATGAAAAGTAAATAATTATTATTGAGTACTCTTTGTGCATCAGGATCGTTGCTTTCCAAAACCCATCTAATAAATTCAATGCCATTCTCTGTGCCGCAATCTTCCGCTCCATGTACTTTTCCGTCAAACATGAATTTTCCACCTTGAGGATTGCCTATTTTGAATAGTAAAATATCCTGTCCCAGAGTGCTTTTTCCGATAACCTCATAGGACATTACAGAACTATGCTTTGCAGCCATGTCCTTTAGGATTTGATAAGTCTCGTTAGTAGAATGATATATTTTCCATACTGGTCTTGCATCAAATCCCGATGCCGGTTGCACAAACAATAATACACCTATTAATAATAATGACATCAATACAAGTCTTTTCATACTAACACACCTCATCTCTCTTTGTAAATACCTTGATATTATTTTAGCGTCAGGTATTTTTTAGGGTAAACAAACACTTTTACAAATCAACCCCAACTAGAAAGATATTTTTAAAATCAGTTTTACTTGCTGAAGTTATAAAGAAACGCTTTCAATTTCTTCAAATAAACTCTGATTTTATTATTTAACAACCTTTCCTTGACTGTGCACTGTTTATGTTTAATAGCAATAACATTCTGAATATTAAGTTTTTTTCATTAGTAATGAATGAATATATAAATTTTACTCCAAAAATGACTTATTATGGTCATTTTTAGATTAAAACTACTTAAGGTATATAAATATCTTTGTTGTTACGATATACAACAACACGTAAATAGCAGTATATTGACAAAAATATTTAGGTTTATTTAAGTGTAATGTGATTAGTGACATATTTTAGGCAGGAGTTATTCAATATGGAACCAAAAGATTTAGTTGACGCTGGTCTAACTTCTAATCAGGCGAAGGTATATCTTAAGTTAGTGAAGGAACCTGCACAATCTGGAGGACAGATAGCAAGAGGAATGTCTATGGACAGATCCTTTGTGTATAACGTTCTTGCAGCATTATCTGATAAAGGACTGATTAGCCATATCTTCAAGGATAATATCAAGATCTTTTATCCGACTGATCCTGAAACTCTTTTAAAGGATTCTGAAGAAAAAAAGGAAAGGATAACTAGTATTGTTGAAGAATTGCATAAAATAAAAGGGACAACGAATGCAGAAAGGATTGTTCTTGTGTATAATGGTAAAGCAGGTTTGAAGGTGTTTATGCGAGAACTCTTAGAGTGTACTTCATTCTCAAGCCTTGGCGGTGGAGGCTTGTATAATATATTTGACATCCTAAAAACTGAATTTCCGCATTACTTGAAGGTATTTGAGGAGAAAAATACTCAGGGAAAAATCATCACTTCGCCAGAAAATGAAGATAATATGAAAAAAACATATGACAATCTGAATATAAAGATTAAAACGATGGCTGGATTGAATAATTCTGTATGCTTCACATTATTTAGCGATAAACTTGCCATATATTCGCTTGAAGAAAAACCATATGTAATCATAATAGAAGATAAAAGCGTGGCTGACACATTAACAGAATACTTTAATAAAGTATGGGGAACACTTGTTTAGACTTATTTTTTCTTCTTAGAAGCTTTCTCTTTTTTGAATAGTGCTAATACTTTATTGTATTCGTCATTGTTTTTTATAATCCAAGCAACAATAAGGATTAATGTCAATATACCTAGATACAGCCATAGGTTGAACGCTGTTATTCCGCCGGTAAGGTTTTTCATGTATTCGTTGTATCCTAAGAATAATCCTACTACTATATCTACAGCTATACTTAATACGAATCCTAATGCGACTTTTTCCAGTTCGTCAAGTTCTTTGAAAAATAATCTCGTTATTAAGTATCCTGGCAAAAATAATGCCAATGGAAGTCCTATGACGATTTGAATGATGCTTAGTATGCTCATATCTGTTTCACCCAATAATGTATCTCCTGACTACTATTACTATTGTTTACTGTTTCTTGATTATTGTTTAACGATATTTGAACTTTTGCTATATCGAATGTCTGATTCAATGATGCGCTAGCATTTATTGAAGCGTATCCTTTATCTGGTATCGTGATATTATTTGCGTATATATAGTTATTTATTAGTATCGGATTGCACGCTATGTTTGTTTGTCTCTTGAATAACAGTATCTTTCCATTATCTCTGTTCTCTGTCTGCGCTGTGAATAATGTAACGTTGCCATAGTCGAATAACGTGTACCCTCTTGTGTATTTTGTGATTTTCTTGTTAAATAAATTCTTATCGTTCATGTTTACTGATAACGTGCTATTTTTCACATCGATTATCAGCGTATTTGTTGAAAAAATGCTTACATTATATTTTTCTGTCTGCAGCGCGTAGGTGTTATTCACACCGATTATCAGCGTGTTTTTTGAAATGATGCTTACATTAGGTTTTTCTATCTGCAACATGCTGCTTGCGTTGTAATATGTTATTGTTAATGTCTTGTTCTTTCCATTTATTGCGATTGCATAAATAGTTTGGTCTGTATTTAATAACGCTATGTTGAAATTCTCAGTCCTGTTCTTATCACCATACACTATGGTTGTCCTATAATTTGTAAAATTCATCCTTGCCATTTCTAAGTATGCTTCTAGTGAAGATTTTTCTTGTTCATTCAATCCTGATGTTATATTGTATATTGACGGAGTGTCTGTGGTGGAGTTTGTCTCTTTGAAATATTTTAGTGTGTCAATCGTTAATATTCCAACAGTCTTCTCTTTCGGGTTTGGTAGAGTATATCTTATTGTTATTGGAGAATCATCTGATCTTACATAGAAATCATTTATCGTGATGTTTTCGAATGATATTGATGGTGTGATTGTCGTATTCGTATTATTGATGCTTGATACGAAATTATCGTTATAATATATATCGATTGAATCATTAGTAACTTTGGCTGACAAGTCATTTATTGTTCTTGATGCATTTTGGACAACGTAATAACTTTTTGATGTATTTAGTTCATTTATTGATACAGTGCTTTTATCTTTATCGTATGTTATTGTCATATTGTTTCTTAATGTCAATATCATGTTTGCGCTTAATGTCCTAAATGTTGCTTTGACTGTATAACTTGTCAAGTTTATCGGATTTTCGCTTGAGTATGTGTTATTATTATTTGTTAATTCATACGCTGTATATTGTGATTCTGCTATCTGTACTGTTATCGGCTCTCTTGTATCCTGTCTTGTTATGGCTACATTTGTGAATTCTGCATATGTATCAATCGTTTCCAATTGTATGAAGCCTTTAGTGTAATCTTTTGAGGTGTTGAATATATATGTCTCTCCATCTAATTTTAATGTCGTATTTTTTTGTGTTACGCGTAGGTTGAATGAATGCAAATTTGTCTTGTTTAGAATCTCTGATGAGACTACAGTGTTCGTATTTGTTATGTAGAATAATCTATTCTTATCATAGTCTATTAGTATAGTATATTTAGGATTATTGTGTATATCAACTATCTTGAATGCTATTTTATCGCCTGTCTTTATCTCGTAATTGAAACTTATTGAATAATTTTGTTCCTTTAACAATAATGCTGGATCGTTCGTTTCTGTGATTCTTGTCGGTACATCACTAGTGTTTACTGCTTCTAGCCATAATTCTGGCCTTTCGCACGAATAATCTATATTGTAGAATTCTGTACTGATTGTATAATTGTATGTCTTGTTCGCATTTTCTAGATTGTGCAATGTGAAACTGAATGGGATTGTTTGATTTATTGCTGTATATTCTGGTAGACTCGTATGATTATTGAAGTATAATTCTGTGAACGATTCAGGTGCTGGACGTGTGAGAAACAATGTTATTATTACTATTACTATACCTATACTTAATGCCCATATCATTGCATTGTATAAAGAATCGTCCTCATCTTTATCTTTCCATTCTAATCCAAGCTTATCTTTAGCCATATATTACCGTAAGTTAGGTATTACTTAAAAAGTTTATCTTTCTTTACTGTTTAGTGATTACTTATACTGATAGTATTCGTCCCTCTCTTTACATAAACTTTATTAATCGTTCTCTATTAGACTTATAAGCTTGGGGGAAGATAACATTTATAAATAGGAGATTATTCACCATTCATAAGTAAATACACATTCAGTTGGGGGATTCAAATGAAAGTTTGCATTATAGGTTTAGGCTACGTCGGTTTTCCATTAGCACAATTATGCGCGTCCAAGGGACATGAAGTTTATGGACTTGATTTATTTGCCGAGAAGATTGAAAAGATACACGCTGGTATTAATCCAGTTGAAGGTGGAAAGATTGAATTTCCAATTCATGCTGCTACTGATGATAAAACGTTTATTTCTAATGCTTCCGTGATTATTATATGTGTTCCAACTCCGGTTGATCACTTGAAGATGCCTGACTTGCATCCAGTAATTAATGCTGTTAAACTTGTTGCTGCTAATATGTCTAATAAGCCGCTTGTTGTTGTTGAAAGTACGATAAATCCTGGTGTAATGGAAGATATAGTATTGCCATTATTTGATGGTAAGGTTGGCGTTGATTTTAATTTAGCTCATTGTCCAGAAAGGATTAATCCAGGTGACCCAGTATGGAATGTGTCTAATATTCCTAGAGTTGTAGGAGGATTTACACCTGAATGTACTTCTAGAGCTTATGACTTTTACAGTTCTATCGTTAGCGGTAAAGTGACCAAGATGAGTTCTGTAAGAGTTGCTGAAGCTACTAAGATTGTTGAGAATACATTTAGGGATATCAATATTGCTTTCGTCAATGAATTAGCTAAAAGTTTTGATAAATTAGGCATCGATACAGTTGAAGTCATCAAAGGCGCGTCAACTAAACCATTTGCATTCATGGCACACTATCCATCATGTGGTGTTGGCGGACATTGTATTCCAGTCGATCCGTATTATCTCATAGAAGAGGCTAAGGCTAAAGGGTTTGACCATAAATTCTTAAAACTTGCGCGTGAGATTAATAATTCAATGCCAGCATATACTGTAGGATTGGTCATTTCTGCTTTGAACCATCATAAAAGAGCATTAAATGGAACTACTGTTGGAGTGCTTGGATTATCATATAAGGCTAATGTAGGCGATATTCGTGAAAGTCCATCAATGGAAGTCATTAAATTACTTAATAAGGGTGGTGCTGACGTTGTCACATACGACCCGTACATCAAGACGTCTGATTGCAAGTCTCTTGAAGAATTCCAGTCAAGATGCAAATTCATAGTCTTATGTACAAACCATAAAGAGTTCGGGCAGTTAGACTTTTCATCCGTCAAGATCTTAATCGATGGCAAGAACATGTTCTACGGACATGACATCCCAGAAACTGTAACGTATAGAGGAGTTGGAAGATAAAATGTACTTAAATCCGATAATATTTAATAACGATAATTATAGATTATTATTAATATTCTTGTATAGTGCTGTTGCAACACTTTTTGCAATGCCATACGTTATTAGAAAATGTGTCCAGCACAAATATATCGCTAAAGATATGCATAAAGTTGGATTTCCAATGATTCCAGTACTTGGAGGAACTGCTATTTTAGCTGGACTCGTAGTTTCTTTGGCTTTATCTCAAGTATTATTAGCACATAAAGCTGGCCTAGGAAATTTATTCATATTTTATTTCGTAATATTTGTATATGGAATGTATGGATTATTGGATGATATATTCCACTTTAAAGAAAGACATAGTAAGATTCTAATATTAATGGTATTATCTTTACCTATAGGATCTTTAATTACCACTACTCTTGTTAATTTAAAATTTGTTAGCTTGGAATTAGGATTATTCTATATGCTACTTATTGTTCCAATATATATTATGGTTGTTTCTAATCTAATTAATTTACATGCGGGTTTTAATGGCTTGGGTCCTGGAACTACACTCGTCATGCTTATTGCTGCTGGCGTGAAATCTTATATGATGCATGGAACTACTAATCTGATTTATTTAATGCCTATACTTGGTGCTGTTTTCGTATTTTTCTTCTTTAATAAATATCCTGCTAAGGTATTTGATGGAAACATCGGAGCATTCTTGATGGGATCTGCTTTAGGCGCGTTTTTGATTGTTAATCACCTAGAATTATTTGGAATTGTAATATTAATACCGCATATAATAACATTTATCTTAGATACGTGGGTTTTAGTGTTGAAACGTGTTCCAGATAAAGAATTCCCTAAACCACGAGCAGATGGACTAATTGTTCCTGATAAATCAGTTCGATACAAATCTTTGAAAAATGTTCTATGTACATGGTTTAAGCTCACTGAGAAGCAATCTACATGGATATTGATAGGAATTACGACAACATTCTGTGTAATTGGAGTGTTATTCATATGAAGAAGAAAGTACTGATAGTATTAGGTTCTGGAGGCCATACTGCCCAGATGCTTAGATTATTGAAGTTGCTTGGAGATAGATACGAATATGAATATGTAGTCAATGATGACGATACAACAACTAATAAAAAAATCGATGGCAAAATATATAAACTTCACAGAGCTAGAGAAATAGGAGATTCTAAATTACATATATTATCAAATGGACTAAAGAACATTCCCATATCATTTAATATCATAAGAAAGGTCAAACCATATGCTATCATATCTGCCGGACCTGGTTTAACAATTCCATTATTCATTTTTGGTAAAGTATTTGGTACTAAAACTATTTTTATTGAAACATGGGCTAGAGCCAATTCTAAATCATTAACAGGAAAAATATGTTATCCAATGTCGGACTTATTTTTTGTACAGTGGCCAAAAATGAAAAAACACTATAAAAAAGCAATTTATGTAGGTAGATTAGGATGATTTTTGTTACAGTAGGAACCACAAAATTTGATGAATTAATTAAAGAAATGGATAAAATAGCTCCTGCTCTAAAAGAAAAAGTAGTAATTCAAATCGGGAGAAGCGCATATAAGCCAAAGAATTGCGAATATTTCGATTTTAAAACCGATTTAAGTAGATACTTTAAAGATGCAGATATAATTATTTCGCATGGTGGAGCAGGAACAACATTTGAAGTATTAGGCTTGAATAAGAAACTTATAAGTATAGAAAACACCAATGTACTTGATTCTCATCAATGGGATCTGCTATCGCAACTAGCTAAAGACAAGCATCTTATATGGTGTAAGAATATAAGTAAAATTAAAGAGTATATAAAATTAGCAAAGAAATTCAAATATAAAAAGTATGTACCACCAAAGTGTACAATAGACAAAGAAATCGTAGAGTTTTTGAAATGATTTACAATAAAATTTTCCAAAAGATAATCTTTCCATTGTCAGAAGCATATAGTGGAACGACCATACAAAAAAAATTGAAATTCTTACTGAAAAGCCAATATTGGTCCAAGAAACAGATAGAGGAGTATCAGAATAAAAGATTACGAGAACTAATAAAACATGCATATGAGAATGTGCCATATTATACTAATTTGTTTGATGCATTAGGATTAAAACCTTCCGACATCAAGACAAAGAAGGATTTGAAGAAGATTCCTTTCTTAACTAAAGAAATAATAAGAAACAATTACGAAGAATTGAGAGCAAATAATTTTAAAAACAAATCTTTTGTTAAATATACAAGCGGTTCTACGGGAAGTCCTATGCACTTTTACTTGACAAAAGAGGATTATAGCTGGATATGGGCTGTAGAATTCAGAAATTGGACTAGAGCAGGATATAACTTAGGCGATAAATACGTTAAGCTAAGCCTCAACAATGATAGAGTAAAATTATCTAAACAAATTCAAGATCGATTCATGAGATGCAGATACGTGTATACTTTAGGAATGGATGAAAATAATATTAAAAGGTATATTGAACATATGATAAAATATCAACCCAAAATAATCTATGGATATTCTTCATCTCTATACATATTAGCCAAGTATATGGAAAAAAACCATATAACCTACAATCCTAATGCTGTTTTAACCACGGCCGAGAATTTACTTCCTTCTACCAGAAGAAGGTTAGAAAAGGTGTTCAAATGTAAAGTATATGACTTATACGGATGTGGCGGTGAAGGATTGAATATAGCAGCTCAATGCGAAAAAGAGAAATATCACGTAAATGAAGAAGTAGTCATCTTAGAATTTGAACATAATGAAATCCTCGTTACCAGCCTTAATAATTACGCCATGCCCTTAATAAGATACAAACCCGGCGACCTCGTGACCTCTGGAAGTAATTGCGATTGCAAAAGAAATACCCTTATCTTAAAGCAAATCAATGGAAGAAGCACTGATGTTGTTATCACAGGCAGAGGCGATGTAATGACGACATATTTCTTTACACAATTTTTAGAATATATCGAAGGAATCGAAGAATTCCAGATCATGCAGAATAACATCAATAACATCACTATCAAGATTGTCAAAAATGATAAGTATGTAAAAGATACTGAAACTAAAATCAAGAAATATATACAAAAAGGCGCATCAAAGAAGTTCGAGATATACTTCCAATACGTCCAATCAATACCATCGGAAAAAAACGGTAAAAGGAAAATCATCGACAACAGGTTAAAATGAAACGAAACTACATCTTGGTTACACCAATGAAAAACGAAGAGAACAATATTGGTAAGACTATAGATTCAGTAGTAGCACAAGTACTAAAACCGAAATTGTGGATTATTGTCGATGATGCTAGCGATGACAACAGTGCCAAAATAGTAATTGATAAGAGCAAAAAAAACAAATGGATTAAATTACTATCATTAACAAAACGTCAAAAGTACGACTTAGGAATACATTATTCCGAAGTATGCATAGATGGATTTAAGCAAGCTATTAGAATGGCAAAGATAAGACATATTGAGTATGATTACGTTGGACTTATGGATGCAGATACAATTTTAGAAAGCGATTATTTCTTGATGCTTATATTAAAATTTGAGCAAAACAAAAATCTAGGATTAGCTAGTGGTAATCTTGTCAATATAATCGGAGATAAGAAGCAAACACCTAAAGTAAAATCCAATCAAGTATGCGGAACCGGTAGAATGTGGACAAAAGCTTGTTTCATCAATACTGGCGGATATACAAAAACATGTGCACCTGACACGGTCTCTGAAATCAAAGCTAAGTTGAGAAATTATGAAGTAAATAGATTCAAAGATATTTCCGTATACCAAAATAGACTCACCGCATCAAACGCAGGATTATGGAACGGATACAAATCCATAGGGTACAGACAATATTATATACACATTAATCCGATTCATGCTATTTTAAAAGCAATAAAATTAACATTAATAAAACCATTCTATCTAGGAATAGCTTATTTTATAGGTTATTTTGGTAGTTGGTTATGTATAAAACCTAAGTTGGAAGATCAACAAATAAAATATTATAACTGGCATCGTTTCACATGAATAAAAAAAAATTAGTAATTATAATTATTTTAATAATCTTATTAAATATAATTATAAGAATACCTACGACACCTACAGAGAAAGGATGGGATTCATATTTCATACATGATTATGCTTTAGGAATATCTAACAACGGATATATAAAATGGAATCTAAATCCGTTATCACTATTTGGATTATACCCGTATTCATATGCCAGTGGCGTTCCAATAATACTCTCATCGCTTTCATTAATCACCGGAATAAATATAGAATACATAATTCTAATACTGTCGATAATTATAGGGGGTATAAGTTTTATGTACGCTTATTTGCTTGCTAATAAGATTTTCAATAATCAACTAAAAGCCATGTTGACAGCGTTATTATTCTCCACATCACTATATACCTTATATTATACAACATGGACAATGTCTGCCAGAGCATTGTTTTTTGTTTTATTACCTTTTTATATATATGTATTACTTAAAAATCACGAAAAAAGAAGTGTTTCGAAAAACATATTAATACTTGTGCTTATAATGACGATGGCTATAATCCATCATTTATTCGTGTATGCTTTCATACCGATTATTACATTAATATTACTTAAAATATTAACTAAAAACACTCATAGTAAAATCAATCCGACTAATTGGAATCCAATCTTAATAGGCACCGTTATGGTAGGATTAATCGTCATACCTTTTTTAAAGATCACAAAAAATATTCTACCCGTACTTAAACAGAATACATTTAACCAAGATATATTGAGTTTATTGATATCATATCTTAGGTTTATAGGTCCACTTATTATTTTGTATATCATTGGATTAATATGGTTAATATTCAAAAATAACAGGACATATTATGAAAACTTTTTGTTAATATGCACTTTGTTGGTTTCGCCGCTTATTTGCATTGAAAGCTATACAATGAATTTTCTTTTTATATTCGTATTTTTAATCATAACTCAAGGGATATATTGCATCTTGAATTTAGATTTATTAAAAAAATTTAACTTAAAGAGCATATTTATTGTTATACTAATTATCACCTCATTGTTTTTAGGAGCGATATTCCAGAATATAAACATTGACATAAATAACACCGCTATTTACGAGGATTATATGCCCGTATCTCAGAAAAGTCTGGGAAACTGGATGAGTCAAAATATAAAGGATAAAGCTATAGGTTTTGATACAATAAATAATGATAGACTAAATACTGTAGCAAATTGCAAGGTAGTGTACGGCAATATACAAGCCCTAATATGCGATGATATAGACACGTCTAAAATCATATTTAGTAATAACAACATATGGAATCCGGCTTTCATACAATCTTTAAGAGTAGCTTCTTCGTATGTATTGGCTTATAATTTAAATGCGGTGGCCAAATATTACACCTATTTTAGCCCGGAAATGAAAAAAATATTATTAGAGCATAATATACGTTACTATGTAGAGTATTTAAATAATAAAAACATATCAACTGATAGAATATTTACTTCCTCTATAAAGAAAGACCGAAATAAGATCTATGATAACGGCGAAAATATTCTATGGTATATAGGATAGATAAATTTATGAGTAATATATAATATTAATAAGTTTGTGTAAATAAAATGATAAGAAACAATCCAAGACAATACTCAGAGAAAGAACAATTCGTTAAGAGCACAATAATATTAACTGGTAGCAATGTATTAACTAGAGTTCTTAGCCTGATATTTTTTGTTATCCTAGCTAGAGCAGTGTCAGTTGAAGAATATGGACTATTTAGATTCTTATTATCTATATCCATGATATATGCCGTTTCATTTACCGGATTCACTACGGCATTAACCCACTTTATTGGGAAAAATAAGAATAATAGCACAGTATATGCCACTAATTCACTAATCGTAAGCTTTATCATGTTTATAGTGGTTTCTATAGGCATAATATTATTTCAAAAAGACAAAACATTATCCCTGCTAGTCTTCTTTTCGGCGCTTATAGATTTTTACTACATAGGATTCATAGCAGGAGTGTTAAATCATGTAAAATTATACCTGTTTAAACTCTTAGAAAATGCGTTACAATTAGGCATTTTGCTATTAGTCATGATTATAAGTCAAAAAGTCAATTTCGACTTTGCAATTCTATTCTATTCCATTTCAGGTCTATTAATTGTTATATTGTTAGAGCTGTGGAGACCACAGTTCCAAATAGACTTAAAGCAAATCTCCAAAAACGCCCTTAAAGAAATTGCTTCTTATGGATATAAAGTAGCTTTTGGCGCTATTGGTTGGGTAATATTATTTAGTATTAATACTATATTTATTAAAATATTGATAGGTGAAGCTCAGGTCGGATATTATAGTGTGGGTGCAACTGTGGTGCAAATATTCACGTTTATACCTTCAGCCATCAGTACATTAATCCTGCCCAAAGTATCTTCTATTAAAGATAAAAAAAATATTTTCAAGTTCGTAAATTTTGCAGCATTAGGCACCATAATCGTTTCAATGGCACTATTGATATTTCTCTTAATTTTTGACAGATATATAATTATTACAATATTCGGCGAGAAATATCTGCCGGCGGTAGCAGCGATTTTAGCATTAGCAATCGGACAAATCGCAATATCAGTATATCAAATATACGCTTCAGCATGGCAAGGTTTAGGCAAACCTTCTATACCATCAACAATAATATTTATATGTTGTATCCTGAATATAATTGGAAGTTATTTTTTAACGAAAAATTTTGGAATAGTCGGGGCTGCTACATCCAGCGCCATTACATCCACGATTGCTATGGTTTGGTTGACCATAGTATTTAACAAAAAATGGAAAATCCATTCAAAAGAGTAGGATTTAGAAGTTTTGTAATAAAGACCATAATACTTATAGGTCTAATCATATTCATTGACTTGTTAATAGCCGTTATATTCAAGAATACGGTATTCTTCAAAAAGTATTTAGATATACCTAAACTATTCATTTTACCGATATCGAACTTAAAAACCACTCTTTTAAATTCTGCTCTATTCGGAGTAGTAGTGTTTTGTATAATTTCCTACAAAAAAATACTCGATATAAAAAAGTTTGAATTCCGTACAAATCAAACAGCCCTAATTTTATTGGCAGTAATAGTTCTGTTTTTCCAATATTTTTATAGATTCCTGATTAATAAAAATCTGGATTTCTTCTCAAGAAATTATATGCTGTGGGCTATAATAAAAATACTCATAACGATCATATATATGCTAATCTTGATAGTAGGTATATATGGAATAGACTTTGTTAAATATATATTAAAAGACTATAAGAAGGAAATTGTCATATGCCTTAGCGTGAGTATATCTTTCTTCTTCCTTATGATTCTAGTTCAGAATCTTTGGACGTATTTTTCAAGTTTCATATCAAATATACTATATCATATCTTCTCCGTATTTTTCAATAATGTCACATATCAACCTTACGTCACATCTTTCACAATGTCTGAAGGCGGTGGACCATTATTAGGAATAAATAGTTTTAAAGCTATCATAGGCAAGCCTTGCTCTGGTATAGATTCATTCTTGTTATTCACCTGTCTTTATGCAATAATCTATGTTTTGGAGTATAAACGTATAAGGAAGGGATTAGCGATAATATTATTCTTTGTAGGTGCATTAGGCATGTTTTTAACCAACATCTTAAGAATATTCTTATTATTTATTATAGGAGCATTCTGGAACCCTGAATTTGCTATTGGAATGTTCCATTCCAATGTCGGATGGATACTATTTTTGGTATATTTCTTTATTTTTTGGACTATCGTTTCAAAAACTATCTATAAGACTAAGGTGATTAAAAAGTGATATCCGTAATAATGCCAGCGTATAATGACGAGGAATATATTGCGGATGCAGTAAATTCCATATTGCACCAAAGCTATAAAGATTTTGAATTAATAATAGTTGACGATTATTCTACAGATAATGCTTCAAAAATACTATCAACATTTAAGGATAAAAGGATAAAAATCTATAGAAACAATAGAAACCTTGGTATTTCTAAAACACGAAACAGAGCGATAAGACATGCTAAAGGACAATATTTCTTCTTTACAGATTCCGATTGCGTTGTCGATAAGAATTGGTTAAAAGAAGGATTGAAAGCGTTCAAAAAATATAATTGTCTGGGAGTTGAAGGAATGACATACTACATCAGAAAAGGATACCAACGCAGAGTATGTGATAAGATTCCAGGAAAATCAGAAACACCAGGAATGTATCTTGGATGTAATGTGGCATATACCCGCGATATAATCTTAAAGTTGCATGGATATAATGAAAAATACGGTTATCATGAGGATAGAGAATTAGCTTTAAGAGTTATGAAATACGGAGAGATAAAATTCTGTTCTGCTATGATTGTCATACATCAGAAAAAACTATGGACATGTAAAAGTTATATCAAAACTGCAACAAGATCCAGGGATAGAGTTCTATTATTCAAATATCATAACGATACTTCAGTAATGATGTTCAGAATAATGTATCCGAGAAACCTTATTAGAATATTAATTCCGCCACTAATTATAATCCCATTATTTAGGAATAGAAATAATACGGTGCTGGATTATAAACTCGTGTTAAGTTCGTACATAACATTTATTTATGAACGTGCACTCATCTGGAAAACAGCTATAAAAGAAAGAGTCTTCGTAATCTAGTATAAAAACGATTCATGAAAGCCATATTAAACGAACATAAGAAGAATTTAAAGTAATTTCCCTCTAATAAACTTAACAAACAAGGGAATAGAAGGTTTTGGATCTGACCATAGTAAATCATCATTGTGATGTCTCTTGAAGAACTCTTTCAAAGAATAATTCTTCTTTCTAAACACCGATTTAAAGAACACCAATGTATCTGATAATATTATCCTACAGATTACACCAACTTTATACTCTTTAGGAATATCGCTATCAACGCATAGATAATACGGATAATTCAGACCTGATTGTACAGTCAAATTAAGAGAAGTATACAATCTAGGATTCATCTCCAAGAAATATACTTTATCGTCTTTCTTAATCATATCAAACTGCGCCACACCATTCCATTTAAGCTTCAATAAAATTTTCCTTACATATTTCTCTATTTCAGCATCTTTAACGCTTATTTTGGATGTACTTGTACCGTGGTCAATAGGATATTGCCTTAGACTTTTATACACAAACACCGATTCTACCTTTCCTTTCTTGCAGAATGCTGCTGCGCAATAATTCTCTCCATTTTCAATATATTCTTGAACTAGAGGATATTCCTTATACTCTTTCGATATATTAACAGTTGCTTCCGCTAGTTCTTGTTTATTGTTTACTTTCTGTACTCCTTTTGAACCAGCACCATTACGTATCTTTAATATCAATGGAAAGGTAAATTCTTCTGAAAACTTAGTCGCAGTCTTTGGCGTCGGAATCTTCAGACTTTTCATTAAATTATAGAAATTCCACTTATCTTTCACGTAAGTAAACTTTTGATAATCAACAAAGGGAATAACTACATTTTTTGGAAATAACTTCCTATTCTTTAATACTACATCAATCTCATCAGCATTTACAGGAATAAAGACATCAATATTATTCTTTTTAACATAATCCAACATTTGTTGAATAAACAATTCTGAATCTTTTTTCGGATTGACATTTAGAGTCTTATGTTTGCAGTATTTAGAATAAAGACCGGCAGCAAACCTTCTCTCTGCAGACACGTGTAATTCTATATCATTCTTTCCAGCCAAGGCTCTTATAAATATCAATGCTCGTAAATTTTCCCCATTTGTTATCAATACTTTTTTCATACAGAACTCTTTATAGACTTTACTTTCCCATTTTTCTCGCTTAATATATTTTCTACATATACTATATCTATATCGAATGGTTTTCCAGCTGCATCAGTGATATTCTGCCTTATCTTCTTCTCGGCTGTAGCTTTAGAATACTTCCCACCTTTCTTAATCAATATCATTATGCCTTTCATATCTTTCTGTATTATCTGGAATTGTGAAACACCAGATATGGACTCGAATACTGTTTCAAAGAACGGCGAATTCAATATATCTCCGCGTATAGTCTTGACTACATCATGGCTTCTCCCGTTTATTTTTTTAAAGACTGACAACGTTCTTCCACACTTACATTGCCCTGGAACTGCCAAATCACCAGGTTTGTACCTTATTAATGGCATAGCATAATTGTTGAAGCTAGTTACTATGACTTCACCACTTTCCACTTCTACTATCATCAATTCATCACTGATGTGATATGACCCTTCCTCACATTGCGCAGCAATATACAATCCTTCTCCACCACAGCCATATTCATCGTATACTTTGCATAAGAATCTACATTCAATATTCTTTCTAAATGACGGAAGTAAAGCATCGCCAGTTGTAATTACACCTTTGCAATTGCAATAGACATTCTTTTCTATCATACGCTCTGCAATAGCATTTATCGAAGAACTATAACCATATATAACCGCAGGACCATATCTTATTATCTTAGTTATATGTTCATCTATCTGATGATTATTCATATTCTTGATGTGGATATATAGACAACGGAATAGGGCATCTTGAATTTTCTTATCTATTCTATGTCTGTCTTCATTCACACTTATCTTTACATACTTATCCCCAATTCTACATCCAAACCAGCTCCATGCCCTAAAATGACTTGCCCAGATCCAGCTAAAATCTTCTTTGGTCTGATAGAATACCGTTGGCTCTCCTGATGAACCACTTGTGGATTTAGGTTTGGACTTTCCTAAATAATCTCTTGCTAGCAATTCATCATAATGTTCATTAACAAGCTTTTTAGTTAAGAACGGTAATTTTTTCAGATCTTTCTTGGATTTTATATCTTCCGGCTTAATTTTCAAACTATCAAATAAATTTCTATAGTAAGGAACATTCTCATAAGCATGTTTAATCACGGCTTTTAATCTAGATTCTTGATATGCTCCAATCTCATGTTCTGTAAAATATTGACTTTTAATAAGAAATTCAAGCTTTTTTTGTATAGATGTCTTTGAAGCTAATTCTACTACCGGAAAAACCATGGTGTTGAATATTTTCTTATACATGTTTTCATCCCTGTTATATTTACAGTCTCGAATAGTCAAACCTATTTATAAACGTTTTTAGTACAAAGTATTACAAATCCCATTACAATTAAGATTCTTAGTACTTATTAAATTACCTTTTATACTTATTATATATGATATATAATAGAAAGATTTAAATATTAGTATACCAATTAGTACCCCTATATGACTGGACGTGGACATGTGGATACCAATTTAGTAAGTAGGTACTTTAGTTCTGCTAGTAATAACAATCAGGACATAATTTCCATCCTAGAGGCAGTCATAAAAGAGTACAAAAAGAAAGAAAGCATAAACAGAATCCCAATCACCATTTTTTCTAACAAAAAATTCGGAGTATTAGAAGCGTTAGTCAAGTATCTAAAAGAGAGTACAGATCTATCATATCATGAAATAGCTGAAATTCTCCATCGTGATGACCGCACAATCTGGACCACATATAAGAAAGCATGCAAGAAAGAAAAAGAACTATTCCACACAATAAAAAATGTGGACACAATTGATCCAAAGATATTCTCGGATAGAAAACAAGCTCCACTAAAAGCATTAATCACACATCTCAAAGGTAGAGGTATGACACTCAAACAAATATCACTCGCCCTAAATCGAAGCTATAAGAACATCTGGTTGACGAATAAGAAGAAAAAATGAAACATAACAAAAAAGCATTGATGATAATTGTGATTTTCATAGCTCTAGCTATATTCTCAACTAAAGTCATGGCAGCTTGTGTTGTACCGTATGAGAATATGCAAATAACTCAAGATACAACGTTATGTGCAGGGACATATTATTTGAATGATTCGGATAAAAATGGAGCAATACAGATAGCAACAGATAATGTGATGTTAGACTGCAATAATGCTCATTTTATAGGAAACAAAATTTCTAATAGTCGCTTAGTATTAATTAACAGCGATAATGTAAAAATTACTAATTGCATTTTACAAGATTATTTTTACGGTCTAACTACAACAAACAACAAAGGAGATTATGTTAGCATATATAATAATACCTTTTTAAATATAGTCGATAGCGGATATTATTCTTATGCAAAAAGAGACACACAAATATTTAATAACAAATTTAATAATTCCGAGATGTATTTAAACAGCAATATTGATTCCAAAATATTTGGTAATATCTTTTCAAATTGTAGCACTCACAATTGTGGAGGAAGTAGAAATGAAAATCTTAGGTTAGACGGGAGCAGCAATATAGAAATATATGGTAATACCTTTGATACCGGTGAGGTAGGTATCTATATCTATTCTAGCAACAACAATAACGCACTAATTCATAATAACATATTCACAAATCACGACAGAGGTATGAAAATACTTAATGCTAATAATTTAAACGGAATAAACATTCACGATAATACATTCCAAAATAATTCTAATAATTTCGATGCATATCAATTAGATATAGAAGCACTAAATTCTTCAAACATAATTATAAACCACAATAATTTTATAGAATCTCCTGACGTATCTTTATTATTAGTTACTACGAATCATATTACTATTACCAACAATAATTTTGATTTAGTTTGTATCAACAACAGAGATAAATATTTAGGTAATGCTCAAAACGAACCTTGTACTGCTATAATGATTAAACAATTGTACAAAACCTGGTGTTATGCACAATCTTGTACCTCACCATATACATACGATGCAGTTTCAACATCCAGTTCTAGTAATATAATAGTTAACGATAATACGTTTGACTCAGATACTAATGTCTATTTATTTTTGCAGGGAGCAAGCAATATTACTACAAACCTACAAAATTACTGGTATAGAAGTTTTAGATTTGATAATTTTGCAGGTAAAGAAGAACTATATATAAATTCTAATTGGAACGAAGTTAGAAACAATATAAGATATTTCAATAAAACATCAAGTTCTAAATCATTATACGAAGGATATGAATTATCTAACATCAATAAGTACTTCGGAATAAAAAATAACGAATCATATTTTAGAAATATAGCAAGTTCAAGCGAGAGCTACAGTCTGTCTCTCTTCAACTTAACCACTCCATTCAATGATATTAAAGATTCTTCAACCAGTCAAATACTAGCGTCCAATGTCAATACCTACTCAATCACATTATCTCCTGGCCAACAAATCGAAGTAGGCAACTTCGTTGCTGATCCGATTATCAACAATACACCAATAAATAATACTCCAATTATCAATGATACCCCTATTATCAACAATACACCAATAAATAATACTCCAATTATCAATGATACAATCAACGACACCGTCAACAATACTCCAATAATAAACGACTCAATTCCTCCAACTAACAATTCTTTCAATGATAGCTCTCAAGCAAACACCACTCTTCTCCCGTTAATAATTGATGTGTCTTTGAGTTCTATCAACAGCAAGTTTAGTTGTAATTATGATGTTTCAGGCAATGATATTGGTGTTCATGTGTTATGGTATAAAAATGACCAATTGTACGCAGAAGATGTTAATAATATCTCAATTTCAACTGGCGTTTGGTATTGCTTAATTAATGTTACTGACACTCAAAATAACGCGTCAAAAGCATCAAATATTATTACCATAGAACCAACAACAATTAATCCGGCTACAGGTCAAATGTATGGTCAAGTAACAAACGCTCCATATGATCCAAAAACTGGTACTCCAATCATAAATCCAGTTCCTATTATAATAAAGCATAATATAAACAGCAACAATAGTGCTAAAAACAGCAACAGTAGTGCTAAGGTAGCCAATAATGTTATATCAAGTAACAGCGTAGTACAGCCAAGTCTTGAGCAGCCAAAGCAGATACAAGCTATCTCTTTGCCAGAAAGGATCATTCCCTACTTTATGATTGTGGTATTCATCGGTGCCTTAATCTTGTTAATTAAAAGAAATCATGAAGATAAGATTCCGGTACAGAAAGGATTTACCATAAAAGCTCCTACAGCAGTCTTATTAGGGCAAATACATCAAGATATATCATTAAAAGATAAAATCCTAGCAAATATAGATAAAGGCTCACTAAACAAGACAAATCTCTCAACTTACGTCCTAAACTACTTAGGTCAAGGATTATTAAATCGTGCTGAAGTCTCTGAGATTTATCAATATTTTAAGAAGAAAGGGACATATTGAGTATCCATATAAATCCTGATGTATGTTTTAATGAAACCTGTATCGTATTCTCTTTTGCCTGCTCGAGCATTATATCAGTAGTATACCGTAAAAATTATAAATACCGTACTATATACGATAATAAGCTAAAAAAAGCAGTATATTATCAACAATCAGTATGGACCAATATGCCTTCGAATTAAAATCTAAAGATGCATTAGGAACAAAATTAATACCGATATGGTCACAGCTGTGTTAAAGCCATTAAAATAAGTATTTGAGTTAAAAATGCGACAATATAATTATTTTAAATATTTTTCATTTATAATAATAGCAATAATTGGTATTCAAATAGTAACCGCCGTCGTTTATCATGTTGCTAAGACAATTCCTAATATGACTTATTTAGATTGTAATTCTAGTTCGATTAGTCCTACTGGTTATGCTATTCTTAATTCAATTAATGGAATAGGTAGTCATAATTCCTCTATGAATCAAACTATTGAAATCATCTATAGAACTGTTATAAATCCAACCTTATATAATACCGTGGTATCTAAAGGTAATACCGAAGGTTCTGCTCCATGGAATACTAATGAATGGTTTTTAGAGTTTTCTCCTATTAATCAAAACTATTTTTTTCGCGCTATGAATTATAATAAATCGAGTATTTTACATTCTCAGAATGTTATTAATAATAGTCTATATCAACATGTAATTTTGACTACTAAAGTTAATTCTGATAATAATACAGCATATTTAGAACAACAAGTAAATGGCGCTCTATCCGGACAGAATTATCTTAATGGCTTGAATTTCACTCGTGATTTGAATTATAGTATTTATTTTTGTGATGCTAGAAATTGGCTAAGTGACCCGAGATTTAAATTCAATGGAACAATCGAGAGTATCAAAATTTATAATAATTTTGAAACACCAAACGCTATATATGACAGATATATGGAAAGTTCTATAATGGATGATAGTAATAATCATATGGTTGTTTTAATGTTGCATAATATTAAAGATAATACAGGTAATAATGATGGTAATTTAAGAGCTGATTTTTTTGATTCTGTTGTCAATTTTTTTAATAATTCTGGCTATAAGTCTATTACATTAAATCAATATTATTCTTGGAAATATAATAATTCATTTTCTATGCCTAAAAATAGCGTAGTATTTATATTTGACGATGATAAATATGGTACAATATTAAATGCTAAACCTATATTGGATAAATATGGTTTTATAGGTGTTTCTGCAGTTATTACGAATTATACAGATAACGCATTACCGATTATTTCTTCTGATACTATGTCTTGGACTAATTTATCAACGTTAAGTAATGCTGGATGGGAAATAGCCAGTCATAGTGTTAATCATGATTATAGTGATTGGAATGGTTCAGGTTCTAATCAAACTAGAAGATATTATGAATATAATTACAGTTATTTTCGAATTGGTCAAATGATTGGCGTTTACCCTAATAGTTTTATTTATCCAGGCAATAAAGAAAATATCGGTAATCGTACTGAATGTTTACAATTTTATACAGGATGTAGTGGTGATACGGTTTATATGACTGCTGACGATAAAATACCTAAATATATTTATAAAAATACCAATATGGATGCTAAAGGATTAACTAGATACGAAATAAATAATTATACCACTTTAGATATTTTATCTCATAGTTTTAATGAATCATTGAATTATAGTCTGATATTAAATTTTGATAATTCAACAGGAACAGTATTTGATTCTTCACCAATGAATAATTCAAATATTAGCTTTTATAATGTTTCAGTAAAAACCGATGGAGCAACAAAAATAAAGTTATATACGAGTAATCTTAATGCAACCCTTCCTTATCTAAATAATAATTTGCCATCAACAATTTCATCATTAGATACTGCCTACGATGACACAAGTAAATTAGTTAATCTATCATGCACTGGATTTGGAAGTATTACAATCAATAATCTTAACTTGATTAAGGGTTCTTCAGGATATTACGAGCACTTAGTCGATGGTGTTCATGAAGGATATTACAATACCGATAATTTCACGATAAATAGTTGTTCAGAACATGATTTTTTACCATATGATGGAACACCAGTAGTACCAAATATTGCTCCAATTAGTAGTGGATCTAGCGGAGGTGTGATATATACGAAACCTGTTGTAGAAAATAAATCCGTAATAGAAGATAAACCAATAGAAGTTACACCAAAAGTTGATAATATATCAATAAATCAAACCTGTTATATGTATTATAAGCTATCAAAATGTGATTATGCGTTAAGGATAGAGTCATCAAGCGATTATTGTTATACTCGCGCACAAGCACAGGCTATGATAGACAATGCAACAAGGGCATGCAATATCACAGTAAACTTGCCTATATCGACAAATCCTGTTTCAATTCCAAAGCACAACTATGCCTCAATTATTATAATAGGTGTATTATTGTTAATAATACTACTCTTTGTCATAATTAGAAGAAAAGCAAAGCACTTCAAGAAGAAAAGGATATATTGAAGGTTTTAAGTTTGTTGTAATTGTGTTCTGGCTTGGTTTATGGTTTGAATCTGTTTTTCTGTTAGGTATTTTTTATTTTTTTTAACGGAAGTTAATATTGCGTTAACCTCGTATGTTTCTAATTTCAAGTCTTGGACTAGATAGTCTGTCATTTGTTTTGTATGATCTGCTATGTCTTTGAGTAGGTTTGAGATAGTGTTTTTGTTAATATGGTGTGTTCTTGAGATTGTTCTTACACCTTTGTTTTCTGCTAGTTCTTTGCATATTGTTTTAATCTCTTGTTTTGTTAATTTTTTCTGGTATATTGGTGTGCCTTTTGTTTCTACAAAGTATTGGTTGCAGTTGAAGCAGTAGTATTGTCTATGTTTTGCGCGATTGAAGCCTTTTTTTATAATGTTTTTTCCAATTTCTTTTTGGTAGTGTGAACAATTCTCGTTTTGACAAACAACTGAAATTTTATCTCTTGGTCTAGTCAATTCTCCAAAAAGTAGAGATACTATTCCCGCTAAAAAACAGGCTAGATTCCACAAAAAACAAGCACAAAAACACTAAATCAGGCTAGATTTCTGGATAGTCTCAGACGATAAAATACTTTTCTATCGACGATACTAAAAAACGTGGTTTTACAATAAAAACGTTAACATAATGCAGAATAAGAAAAAGATTTACGAACTTTTAAACTGACACACTACAACACACTGCAATGTACATATAGTCGCGTTTGGATCATTTCTGCATGCTGATGCGCATTCATTAAATTTTCCATTCAATATAGAGCATTGCTCTTGCGATATGCCAACACATTCCTTAGAGTCAGGTAGCCAATCACCACCTGCATCTCTACAAGCTGATTGCAGCTCTGCATCAGTCTTAGGGCAGGGTCCTTCCGTCCAATAAGCTACTTTTACATCTCTACATGCTTCACAACTATTGGCATATGTTCCTGCACAAGGATATTTTACACATTTAATACTTTGATTGTACCATGCACATACTGGATTATAACCATCTTCACAACTTTGTCCTCGTTGACTCGCATTGCACTCATTTATTTTCAGTTTGCTTTCTGGACATGTAGGAAATTCGCAATTTGGTCCAATTCTACCAACGCTAGAGCCGTCAGGACATATCTTTGCTTCCTGTGTACAGGCCTTAGGCACTGAACAGCCTACTAGTAATAGTACAAAAAATATGGTTAAGATAAAAACTATTGTATTGATTTTCATTTTATCCTCTTTATTCTAAAACTGACAATATACTATCTGACCTTCTTTCTCCATATCTATTTGGATATTCTTCACTAAATTTTCTGTTTTATGCCATTCCACAAGTCTTTTAATGCCTTCTTCAATAGATACTTTAGGATTATAACCCAATACGGTTCTAGCTTCATTAATGTTCGCGTGAGTTGCTAACATATCGCCTTCCTGCATCGGTTTTCTGATTATATTAAACTTTTTATTGACATTATTTTCAATTAATGAAATAAAATATTTCAATTCAATAGGTTTATTATTACCCAAATTTATAATATGAAACCCTTCAACAATTAATGCTGCAACAATGCCAGTTGCTATATCTGTAACATAAGTATAATCTCTCTTCGAAGTACCATCACCATATACTTCAATAGGTTTATCTTCCAATAAGTTTCTTGTAAATTTATGAGGAGCCATATCTGGCCTTCCCCTAGGTCCATAGACTGTAAAGAATCTTAAGCAAACAATGTTCATTGCGTACTGTTCATGATATTTTTTACATAATACTTCGCCTAACCTCTTAGTCTCGGCATAAGGTGAGATTGGACTAATTTCAGTATCGGATTCTGTGAATGGAATATTTTTAGTATTACCATATACTGAAGATGAAGATGCACAAACTACATGTTTAATATCGAATTCTTTAGCTAAATCTAGAATGTTGATAGTTCCATTAACATTTACGTCATGATATAGTTTAGGATTAGTGATTGAATTTCTTACACCAGCCATTGCTGCTAAATGGATGATTTTATCTATTTGGTTTTCGATGAAAATACCTTTTAATGCGTCATAATCTCTTATATCTACTCTAAATAGTGTATATTTAGGATTGTTCAAGAAGCCTTTCATATTAGATTCCTTCTGCTTTGGATCATAATAATCATTAAAATTATCCACACAAATGACATTATGACCTTGCTTCAAGAGTTCTTCAGTAGTCCATGAGCCAATAAATCCCGCTCCGCCAGTAACTAAGATGTTCATTGAAAAACCTCAATTTAATGCTGGACTATAAACGTTGTCAACGTAGAATGTTCCTGCACCATCATTCCATTGCGCAAAACTAACATATTGCACATTTGATTTTACATTTCTTGAAGTTACAGTTCCTTTATTAACACCATCAACATAAACATCGTATGTGCCTGCAGTTAAGTTTAGGTTTACTTTTATAGTATACCATTGACCAATATTCAGATCAGTAGCAATCACTGTAAAAGATCCTTGGGAAAATGCATCATCTCTATCTCTTGCAACTAAATCCATTTTACCAGCTGCCTTATTGTAGCTTGAGAAACCCAAATAAACAAATCTCTCACTATTATCAGCATTAGGACCATTACCAGCAAAAGTATCGTCTCCGATTAGCATCATTCCTGCTCTATGTGGTGCTGCATCGTATATTGATTCCACAAATATATCCCATTGTACTGAAAGTGGTCCTGATTGTGTAGCATTAAATTCTTGTGTCAAGTACACATTACTCACATTTGCTGTTCCATCAAGCCTTGCTTTTTTACCAGAATTGCCACCAATATTAGCAGTATCCAACGTCAATAATGTAGGTGCCTGATTCCTACTCTCATACCAATCCTGAGTTGGACTATTAGTTCTTAAGTCTGCATCGTTGGCACTTCCATCGAATGTAGAATCTTTAATTAAGAATCCTTCATCTATCTGACCATTGCAATTATTATCAATTCCATCGCTCAACTCTGCAGTTGGTGTTCCTGCTGTGCAAGTATCATGTGTTAAACCAAGAGTACAAACCAATTGACCTGATGCTGCACATGCGCCAACACCGCAAGATGTAGAAGTTGCAACATATCCTTCATCAATTTGTCCATTACAATTATCATCAACACCATTACAATTAGCATCTGACGCGCCAGGATGTATAGCACCATTATTATCATTACAATCAACTGGACCACATACACCACCAGTAATATTATAACCATCTAAATCATTATCCACACATGCTACAACACATCCTTCATCAACAAAACCATCACAATTCTCATCGATTCCATTACCACATATTTCAGTTACTGGTTCTATGTTTCCTACACATGCTCCCCAAGTACCGCTTGTACATGTGCTTGTTCCATATTTACATGCCCCAACATTGCTAGTACCGCATTGTTGTGTTGCTCCATTAGTACATGAGCAACCATTATCGATTGTACCATCACAATCTTCATCAGCTAAACCATTACAGATTTCTGCTGTTGCACCTGCGAATGGATTACATGTATTACTTCCCCACGTACCTGCTGAACATGTTTCAAATCCTGCGTTGCCTGCACATAAGCCTAGACCGCAAGTCGTTGGTCTTGTTAAGTTTTCATCTATTTGTCCATTACAATTATTATCCAAACCATCACAAATTTCTGTTGTTGGTACACAAACTACTGTAGTATGAGTCTCTTCTGTTCCTATTGTTATGAATGAACTTGGATTGTTCTGATTGTTGTATGATGTTTTAATATAATCTTGACTTCTAGCAACATTAGACAATCTAATCTCATCTAGTTTACCCTTGTATGTTCTATCGAATGTATTTCTATCACCAATCAAAGTAGTGAGATTAGGCCAAGTCAAAGTTGCAACGGCAGATACTGGAGTTCCAGCATCAACATACAATTTAACTGTTGTTCCATCATACGTTCCAACAACATAATGCCAAACATTAGCTGTAGATGCTTTCGACACATAAACAGTATTGGAATACAATTGGAATGTACCGCTAGAATATTGTAAGAATGCTCCATGACTAGAACCATCTCTTTGAGAAACAAAGTATCCTTGTTTAGTATCAGTATTTACCCAAGCTTCAAAAGTAAACTGATTCTGATTAGTAAACACTTGAGGCAATTGTATCCTATCATTAACACCATCAAACTGGTCACCACCATCAATCTTACCAACAATTCCTTGCGTGAGTCCATTAAGTGCTGTACCATCATTATTCCAACTAGTAGAATCAAAGACAGTCCCAGAAGTTTCTTCTAAATGTTGCACAGCCAAATAATTAGAATCCCAAACAGCCTCAGGAGTCTGCTGACTAGTAGCATTAGAATTACCATAATACAAATACAATATAGTATTATTAGTTGAAGATACATCTGTCTTAACCCAAGCAACAACATGACCAGCACTATAAGACTCAAGCTCGAAAGGTAATTTAGTAATACCATCAGCAGCTGTAAACAATAAATCATTACCAGAAGCCAAAGCATGAGCCGAAACATTAACATCAGTAAAATCAACCAAAACAGGGAAGTTAGTTAGAGCTCCACTAATCTTTGTCTTATTTATTGTTATTTGTTTTTTATAAATCCAATCTGATAAAAGCCATGTTGTACATCCTTCTTCTACTTGTCCATTACAATTATCATCTACATTATTGCCACACACTTCTGATTGTCCTGGATGTATGTAGAAATTATGATCATTACAATCAGTATTATCTAGTACGTATCCGGATGGTTGCGTACATGATTGTAATGTTACCAATGGATTACCATAACTATCATTATCTAAATCTTGATAATATGTTGTCGTAACATTTTCATCTATTAGACCATTACAATTATTATCTAGTCCATCGCACGATGTTTCTATATCTTGATAATTTGCAATTCCTAAATAATTATCAGTCCAATTACCAACAGTACAACTCTTTAAACTTCCTACGCAAACTCCTAGTTGCTTAGTATTTAATGGAGCTATTTCCCCTGAACCATCAAGAGTTGCAGCATTGCAATCATTGTCTATACCATCGCATAGTTCAATTGCTCCCGGGTGTATCGCTGAATTATTATCGTTGCAATCGACTGGTCCACATGAACCACCAGTTACATTGTAACCATCATGATCAGCATCTACGCAAACTATTTTACTAGATGGCTGGGCTGGAGAATTTACATTATCCACATAGAATTCTCCACGAGCATCACTATCTGCAACAAAACTTATAAAACTTAATGCTGCTGAACTATATTTTGTCATTCCTGTATTTTTTAACTGGTCATCAATATAGACATCATAAGTACCAGTTGCTGGATTGATGTTTAGTTTTACAGTATACCATGTCTTATAACTTAAGTTACTTGCTATTAAAGTCCAAGTTGTTGTGTCTGAAAATGAATTTCCTGCAGCTTGTGCCCTCAATTGTATGTCATCCCCTGTAGTTCCTGGTGTTGGATCATAGAATCCTAATACCACAAATCTTTCAGAAGATTGACCTGTAGGAGCATTTGTTGTTACACTATCATCTCCAATATAAACAGTACCTGTTCTATTATAAGCGGCTCCACCTTCTATGCTGTTTATGTACATATCGAATGATATATTGAAAACACTATTTTGTGTTGAATTGAATTCTTGTGTTAAGTACGCATTTGTTTTTACACCAACATTATTTTTTAATGCGGCTTTCTTTCCAGAATTTCCACCAATACTATTATTGTCTAATGTTAATAATGTCGCATCTCCACCAGAAAAAGTACCTCTACTCTCATACCAATCTTGACCTGTACCGTTAGCTCTCAAATCTGCACTATCAATACTTGCATCAAAAGTAGAATCAACTAACAATTGTGGAACTAACTTTAATGTTTTGAAAGTATATGCTCTATAAGTGGTATCTTTACCATCACTAACTGCGATATTCCACGTATAAAGAGTATCTTGTGTCAAATTATTTGTTATTGGAGTAGTGTAAACTCCATTAAGTACGTTTATACCATTACCTGAACTGATGTTTGGAGTGGTTGTAACAGTATAATTCATCAAATCTCCACCATCATCAGATAATTCAAATTGTAGGTTAGTCAGATTTAGTGGAATGTTTTCAGCGCCAGTTATAGGTTGTGGATTTAATATATGAGGTGTACTAGAAGCAACGTCCTCAGAACCTAATTTAATAAATGCTGTTGGTGAGTTCTGATTGTTGTAACTTGTTTTGATATAGTCTTGACTTCTTGCTATGTTGGATATTCTTATTTCGTCTAACTTTCCTTTGTAGCTTCTGTCGAATGTACTTCTATCTCCTATTAGTGTGTTTAAATTTGGCCATGTGAGTGTTGCTGTTATGTTTGTTGGTGTTCCTGCATCTATATATAATCTTGCTGTGGTTCCGTCATATGTTCCTGTAATGTAATGCCAACTGTTTATTGTAGTTGTTTTTGAAATTAATTTATCATTTACATACATTTGTATTACACCATTGCCATAATGCTGTATGAATGTTCCATGACTTGAACCGTCTCTTTGAGAAATAATATATCCTTGTTTAGTATCAGTATTTACCCAAGCTTCCAAAGTAAACTGATTCTGATTAGTAAACACTTGAGGCAATTGTATCCTATCATTAACACCATCAAACTGATTAGCACCATCTATTTTACCAGAAACTCCCTGCAATAGTCCATTAAGTGCTACACCATCATTCTTTCTTGATGTAGAATCAGATGCACTTGTGTTGCTGTCTTCTAAGTGATGTATTGCTAGGAAATTGCTATCCCATACCGCATTTGGATTTTGTTGACTTGAAACATTTTTGTTGCCATAGTATATGTATAATATAGTATCTTCTGTTGATGATAAAACTGGCACATTTACCCAAGCAGTTAAATGTCCTGTGGATGAATCATACTTTTCAATTTCGTAATTAAGTTTTGTAGTACCATCACTTGTTGTGAACAAGAAATCATTACCATTAGATTGTGAGTGATTACTAATACTTGCGTCAGTTAAATCTATAAGCACTGGAAAATTATTCAATGTTGCTGTAACTTTAGTATGATCTATCGTAATTAATCTTCTAAATCCCCAACCTGGCATTTGCCATGATTTTCCTTCCTGTGTTGTGAACGTAAAAATTTTTGTAGTAGTTATTTTATCTGCATATGGATCTATGACACTTACTTTCCAGAAATATGTAGTTCCAAACTGATTCATATCTGTTGGAGTAAAATTGTAAAATCCATTTGTAGCATTCTTGAATGTAGCAACAGTCTGCCAACTAATACCATCAATACTTGTACTAATATTAATATTCATTAAATCATAACGATAATCAACAGCATGTATTGATAATGTAGGATTTAATACAACATTGATTGATTCATTAGCAGGATACTCCTCTTTTATAAAAGGTTGTGGTGCTCCTGGTAGAGGAACGTATACTCCTACTCCCATTCTTCTCTCACTATACAATTGATTGTTAGTTCTCACTCTAGGTGTTGGCGCATAAGCTGATGTATCATAGACAGTTATAAGCCCTGTCGAACTAATACCAATAAGTTCATTCTGACCATCATTATCAACATCTTGCACTAGAGTTGCTGGAATTGGATTTGAACCAGTTATATTTTCAATTAAATTATAATTTCCATCGAATATTCTGAAGCCATTACTAGTGCCAATAATTTCTAATTTATTATCGCCTATAACGTCAGCTAACCTTGGAGGTTCACTATAAGTATAATTATTTAATGTGGTGTTCTCCTTACTCCATGAGCCAATATCCCATACTGAAGCTGTGCTATCTCTACTAGTAATTACTTCCAGATTACCATCACCATCAATATCGTATACTGGAGGAGGTGAGTGAGTATCTAATCCCAAATTTAAATCACATTTGCCAGGCATTTTTTTTCCTGTAGAACCATCAATTACACATACACCACCAGTTCCAACACCTTGATTTAGTGTTACAACATCAAGTATACCATCATTATTAACATCAATAAGAACAGGAATATGACTACTTGAAGTTATGTCGTCAACATCCCATAAAAGAGACAAATTGTCTGCATCATAAGCTTGCGTACCCTTTCCAAGTTCACCAGGAGTATAATCTTTTCTTCTATCTCCCATATAAATTTCAAATTTACCATCATTATTCGCATCAGCAGCAGATAATCCTGAATAACATGGATACCATACCGTTGTTTCAGCCACAATAGTTCCATCCGTGCCTCTTAATTTTCTAATTTTTCCTGAATTGGTGGTAATATCGTGATCACCTGATGCTACATATACATAGGGATAGTGATTCCCCTCAGTATCTAGAATAATAGGATATTTATTTTGCGACTGCGCTTCAACATTCCAATAAACAGTACCATTATTAGCATGTAATGCTATTGTTCTATTGCTTGCAGGAAACACAACTTCTAATATTCCATCATTATTTAAATCTCCTAATTCCGCAGGCGTATGTTCACTTATTGAAGGATTATTATATTCCCATAATACTGAACCATCTAAACCGCTTAAACACTTTATTTTACCTTGTCCTGTTGCAATTATTTCATATATTCCATCACCATTTACATCAGCAGAAACGGGACCAATTGTTGTTGCAGCATTCATATTATAACTCCACTTCAACACAAATGCTTGTGCTGTGAATGTAAATGTTTTAGTGGTCCATGAACTTCCATCATAAACTTTAACTCTCCATGAATACTTTTTATTTTTTACATCCATTCCAGATGTATCTTGAGTATAAACGCCATTTAATCCGGTTTGTGGACTTCCTATTGCATTCCATGAACCTGTGCTATTTGTTTCGAATATTACTGTTAATGATGCATTTTGCGGATCTTGAACATTTACAGATAATCTTGGATGATAATTTGCGCTTTGATTATTTGGATATACATTACTCATAACAACATCGCCTTGTACTGGCTGATATATAAATGTATTAACCGATGTTGTTGATAAAGTTCCATCACTTGCATTAACATTCCAAATGTATGTTCCTGGTAGTACTCCATTAACAGTTAGATTGTAAACACCATTAGAAACATTAGTTCTACTTCCTGTACCAATGTTTGGAGTTGTTGTAACATTATAGCTCATTCTATCATTATTAATATCGTTAAGTGTGAATCTTAGTTGTGTTGGCGCTACATTAATAACATCGCCATTTGATGGTACTACATTAGAAAGTGTTGGTGGCTGTTGTGGAATATAATAATAGAATGTATAATTTTTCGCATCTGTTTTTATTCCGTCAGTTAATGTTACATACCAAGTATATTGAGTATTTGAAACTAATCCACTAACTGGAACAGTAATTACCCCATTACTTACCCCACTAGCACTTTTTGAACCAATATTAGGAGTTGTTGTAACATTATAATTCATTGCCAAATTGTTAGGATCAGATATACTAAAATTTATTTGAGTTAATGTTGTTACATTAGAATTATTTACAGGATTAGGATTTGTTAATAAAGGAGTATTATTTCCTACGTAAGTTCTCACATCATTTATTACTGTTGGCGCTTGTCCATTCTTCAATACTACAAGCTGCCAATCGCTCATCTCAATCCATCCTGCTTCTGATGTATTCGGTGGCTGACTTGCAACTTCTGAATATCCGTTTGCAGCATCATATCTATAGTATAATTCATTTCCTTTACTGAATCCGTATAATGTTTCTCCGTCGCTCATTAGGAAATTTATGCTTCCTGATGTAGCGCCTGCTGAATCCATTCCTTTCAATGCAGTAGATATTCCTGCTAGATTATCTCCGCCATTTTGTTCTATCATCTCTTTAATATATAAGAAATATAATTCTGAATCTACAACTATTCCTGCATTATAATCACTAGTCACACATTCTGTAACTCCTGAGCCGAATGGTGCACTAGCAGTCAAATATGATGAACCGATAAGACTGATCATTGTTGTCTTAGGTACTCCACCATTATGCATGAATGTGTAAGTCTTTCCATTGAATGTTCTTATAAATGGATGTGGGTTCTCTATTGTTTCTTGAGGTAGACAACATCCTGATGTACAATGTCTTATATGTCCCAGAATTATTTTAGGCTCGTTAGTATTTAATTGTGATATTGTTGAAGTATATAATGGGTCAGTAAATGCTCTTATTTCTCCTCTATTAATGGTGGAATTTCCTCCAAATGAATAATAAGAAGCAATTCCCCAACCGTTAATGTTATAGTTTAATTCAGTTGCACCTGATTCATTGTCTTTTATCCTAGCCATATTCTTTAGAGAGTAATTTGCATCATACAAATTTTTTTGGATGAATCCTACGGGTAAATTATTTGATATCGCTCCAAACATTCTGCAATCTAATGTTGAATCTGTAGCACTATCGCTAGTGGCTGTTACTAAAACACTGAAGGAAATCGCGAGAATTAATAATATGAAAAAACTATATACGAACTTCCTGTCTACGATCATAAATACCCCCAGTATAAAACATCAAAAACTAAATACGATAGGGGTAGGTAATCTAAATGAATATATAAAGTTATTGTTTTACTACTGCTTATTAGTGATAAATTTGTGCCTGTAAGAAAACTACTTTCTAGTCGTTATCTCGCTCTAGTTTTTGACTTACCAATAGTATTTAGTTTTTCGAATACTTCAGTCCTTGAAAAAATGTTATCTGAAGTCATCAATACATTGCCTCTTTTATCTTTGTAGATATGTCCTAATGGTGCAACATTCCTCTTGACTGGCTCTAGATGATGTTGTACCGTATGTGCTGCTAATTCAATATTTTCTCCAACAATAATTTTACCCCCTAATTGGGATAAATTGTTATTATTAGGATTTATTGCATCCGTAATATGATCCGTAATATGCTGAACTTTATCTGTAATATCAATAACTGGTTTTTTGTTTCTAATCATTGTTACAACAAAGTATCCTGATACCAATAATATTATCATAATAATATATGGTGCCAAATTATTGGTTAAGAATTCTCCAGTGACCTCTATTTCTGATGTAAGATTATTTGATATATTCTTGATTGTTAATGGCTGTTCTAAGATTGAATTCTTAGGTGTATCATTTAATATTACATTAGACGTATTATCTCCAGAGCTTGATAATGGAACGACAGCATTATCCAAAATATTGCTTGAATTATCATTGCTGCTATTACTTGAGGTATTATTGCTTATTGATGGAGTATTACCTCCTCCGCCTCCGCCACCTCCACCAGTTGTTGTTGGAGGGACAGGACATGTTCCGCAATCGACTGCACAAGAGTTGCAACTCTCACCATATTCACATACACTATCACCACAATCAGCGACCGGGAATACAGTCAATGATATATTATTAGTGGACGCGTGTCTGCTACTGTTTGTATTATCCGTTGCTGTAAATATCATATGTTCTGCTCCGCTCCAATTTGTCGGTGAAGTGAAGTTTACCATCCCATTGACTATTCTAACTTTAATTGAACTATTGCCATTCACACTATATGTTAATGTATGACCTAAAGGATCATTAAAACATGAACTTAGATTATATGCATTGATTAAATTTCCGTCTTCATTCCAAGATTTACTAGTGAGAGTACAAGATATTATATTATTGGTACATACACCGCAATCTATAGCACATGATGAGCAATTCTCTAAACCATTACAACTCCCATCACCACAATGCGCGAGTATGGTTAATGTAGTTGAATTCTTTGCTATACCATATGCTATACCATCATATGGAGTTATTTCACACTTCCAAACATCACCAGTCACAGTACTACCAGGACCGACACTATTCGAAGATAAACCAGACATTAAAGTATTATTTCTAAACCAGCGATAAGAATTAGTAACAGTATCTCCATCAGCATCTGCTGTTGATTGATTATAACAATTCAATATTGCATTAGTACTATTGATAGGATTATCAGATGCATTTAATATCGGAATTCCTTGTGTAGGAGCATTATTTGTAGGAGCTGTTCTTATTGTTATTGATGCATTATTCCATTCTGACTCATTAATTACTCCGTTATATGATGCTTTAATAGAGCATTTCCATGTCTGATTTGGTATAAGTAGGGTAGAACTTACACTAATTACTGCCGAAAGTGTATTTCTTGTCACAAAGCTATTTCCTGATGAATATAATGTAGAACCATTATATATCCTATAATACACAGTCATAGGAGTAATAGCGCCGATTGCATTTGCATAACAAGTTATAGTATCAGTACTATAATTATTTACGGTTGAAGAATTTAATTTTACAAGGATAGTATCTGGCAATTGATTAATCACTAATGCTGTCGAATTTTTTGGTGTTCCGTAATCTGTTCTATCGTATGGTGTTATTTCACAAATCCAAGAATCACCAACCGAAGTATTACCAGCACCTACGGTGATGGTTGATAGACTACCCATCAAAGCATTATTTCTAAACCACCTGTAAGAATTAGTAACAGTGCCTCCGTCTGCATCTGTTGTTGATTGATTGTAGCATGTTAATGTTGCATCTGTAGTATTGTATGGATTGTCAGAAGCTTTCAGAGTTGGTGTTCCTTGTGTTGGCGGGTTATTAGATGGGGGGCCTCCTACACAGGGTAGAGCGCCGACGTAAGATCCTGTTGATGACATTGTGCATGCTGGACTTCCTGATTGTGGAGTGTAATCTCCGTTGGAAGGGTCGGTAAAGAGTGGATTGACTTCTTGACCGTTTATTTCTTGAGAAGGATAAGCTGTTTTGAAATTAGTTAGGCTATTATAATTTGAACCATTAAATATTAGAAAATAAGCACCATCGCTAATATAATGAATGTTATAATCTAATAAGATACTGCCAAAAAAGTTACCAGAAGCACCTATATCCACCGTTCTAAAACTACTATCATATATAATATTGTCTTTAACGAAAAAATTAGTCGTATCATATGGACTCGTACCAAATCGTAAGCCTCTTCCACCTTCTCTTACAGGTGTTTGTGTTTGCGTTGAGAATACTCCATGACCTGAATCGATTATGGTGTTATGACTAAGAGTGATATTATCTGTTATACTTGAAATATTGCTGTTAAAGAATCCTAATCCAAAAGCACAATTTTTAACTATATTATGCTCCCATAAATGGTTTTTTATAGTTTTTATTCCAGCACTTGCCCATGACGATGTTCCTATACAGCTATCCCAACAATCTGTAACATTATTGTATCCGACATATATATCATGACTATTCAAAGCAGTAGTTATCCCATCACCAAGTCTTACTGAACCTTGATATGCTCCACCCATATAACTTACTTCATTTCCTTGAATTATAATATGATGTGCTTCATTTCCACCGAATCCTGCAGTATTATGATATTTGACGGCTAATCCTATAAATCGTATATAGCTTCTAGAATTAAATTTAAATATGGCTGATGTATCAACTGTTCCTGTCGAGCTTGCAGCTTCTATACTAGAATAGAAAATTCCTGGATTAATTGTACTATATAATAATACTATGTCATTTGTTACATCATAGTAAAAATCTCCTTGACTATCAACTGCTCCAAGAGTGGATTGTTTGTTGCCTATCGATGTATCGGTATTGAATATAATATTTCCTATTTGATTATTTATACCAGAACTACTCCAAATATTACCTCCCATATCAACCCAATCTGCCACGTCACTTAAATTATAACTACCCAAAAATAAAGGTTTATTGTTTCCTGTACATAATCCATAACTTGAATATGTTATGTATCCAGAACTACTGCCACTAGTTACTGTTATCCAAGCGTCCTCGGGCATACGCCATATACTATCGCATTCAAACAGTACACTATCACCAGGATTCAAAGTCAAAGTATTAACCTTAGAAATTGTCTTAATAGCATTAGCCTGAGACAAACCATCATGAGAATCAAGACCAGAATTAGAAACATAATAAGAAACAGCAGAAACAAATGGAATTATCATAAATAGAATGATGCTTACAACTATCCAAATGTTTAGTTTCTTACTCATTTCTTTTTCCCATTGGTATATGATAAGTATATTGTCATGTAATCTCTATTGATTAGTTTTGAAATTTCATGAATGCTTAGATGAAGGTCATCTTTAAGATAAACCACTAAACTCTCTAATGGACCCAACTTTCTATTAGAGAAGACATTACATGGAACGTCGTACTTTATCTCAGAAGTTTCAAATTTATTTTTCCTTTTTTTTATAGCAGTACTATATGATGCCCAAATTGTTCTATCTTTTCTATTGAGATATTTCGCTATCTCGCAATACTTCATCGAATGGTTTTCTCTAAGATATTTTGTAGCTGCTTCCAGAATTCCCAACTTTTTTTCTGAAAATATATGTAAAGGTATTTTCGGACCATTATACGATTGTTTCTCCTTGTAAACCACAATGAATGATTCCAAAGCAGAAATTACATTAACATCACTACCATATTCTTTAAAGATTTCACCTACCTTATTATAATTATTATAGCTATTTGCCATTCTAATATACTTTTATGGCTATTAGTATTTAAATATTGTGATTACGTATACCTATCTAATATAATAATACTATATTAGATAAGTAATTATTCAGGTTAAAACACTTACCACATACAAAAATCAGTCTTTTCGTAGATATGAATGATACGTTGCGCCAATGAAAAGAGAAAACAATTAAAAGCACAACGACATTGATACATAAAGACTAACTTTATAAATCAAATATATTTTCACACTTACAGAGTAGTTAAAATAGGGGGATTATAATACTATAAAATGGACTATAAAAGAATATTCAAAGATGGCATACATCTTCTGGCAGGAAAGATTGGAACTGCAATAATAGGATTAGTAAGTTTAATGATTCTAGCTAGAATGTTAACAACTGAAGAGATGGGTAAATATTCATTATTTCTTATGATAGTAAATTTGGCTTTAATAATAGGACTTAATTGGTCTGATTCCTCAATTGTGCGTCACGGAAGAGAAGAATATGTCAAAAGCCAAAAAATTAACAAGTCATTCTGGGCTAGAATGTATTTATTCATACCAGTAATCATACTAATAAGTATAATCTTAATTATATTCCATAAACAGATTACAACATATATCGGCATAGATCCTAAATTAATAATGCTGATTATAGTAATATTCATTTTAAATGGGATTCTTAATTTTATTAACTATATGCATCAAAGTACAGATAAGATGAAACAATCAGCATACGTACTTTTATCACAAAAAGCAATATTTTTACTAAGTCTAGGCTTAGTAATGTTAAACATTTTTAAGACAAATTTGACAATAGTATTGATACTAGTAAATACAAGTTTTCTATTAGCAGTAATATTCAATTTATTTTTCTTTGATTTCAAAAAGATATTTCCATATACGTTTGATAAAAAGTATTTCAAAAAAATCTGGCAATATTCATGGCCGCAATTGATAGGATTCCCAGGATTGTATATCATCAACTATATTGATATTTATGTAATAAAAAGATACATGACATTACACGATGTGGGCGTATATAGTATGGCATACAATGGGTTTACAACAATAGCAGGATTCTTAATGATAGTGTATACAATATTCTTCCCATTGATTGTAGAATATAAAACTAAAAAACAAAATCATATGATAAAAAATTATATAAAGAAAATTCCGTTATATACTGGTTTGTGGAGTGTTTTAGTGATTATAGGATTAATATTTTCTAGACTCATAATCATTACCATATTTTCAACGAAATATATAGAATCGGTACCATCATTTAACATATTATTAATAGCCAGCCTATTCTACTTTATTTCTATCTGCCTGCTGCCGATAGTTAATGCATTTGATTTAATATTATATTCGCAGATATTTAATTTGATTAAAGCAGGAGTTAATATTGCTGGAGATTTCATATTAGTGCCGAAAATAGGTATTATAGGTGCAGCATATAGCACAATGATATCATATGCTGTTGGATTGATGTTGACGCTACTACTTATATTTGTCATAAAAAAGAAGGAGATTTTCCATATAAAAACATGAAATTATTCGATGCCAGTAAAACGGAGAAAATTAATTCGAAGTATTTTGTGGTGTTTGTAAAGATATTTTTATTATATGTTTTTCTGGAATATGTACTGCTAAGTTTAAGCAATAGCTCTACTATCACTAACATCATCAAACTTTTTGGTGATTGTATAATCTTAGTATTTTTTGTTTTTACATTAACTAAACTAAAAAGTATAAAATTATATCATGGTCAAAGGCTGTATATATTGTTAGCATTTGTAATCTTAGCCTTTGTGAGTACGATAAAAAACGATTTAGGTTTTATTGACCTATTCTTAGGCATAAGATCTTTGTTTCGTTATTATATTATTTTCTTTTTATCTTATTATTACGATATACATTTGAATGATTTTAAAAAAATATCTAATTTTATGATAAAATCTTTTTATATTGAGATAATACTTTTCACTATAAATTATTTACTTTTCAATACAATTAACGTTCTTGATGTTGGATATTTACCTATGGCAATTTATTTAAATACAGTTTTTTCTTTAATGCTTTATGATAATAAATTTAATCTAAAGAATAATATTATTATAGTACTGTTGTTTGTACAAGCATTTCTATCCACTTCAAGATTAGCAGTTGTTGGTATAATTATTCAAAGCATGATATACTTTCTATTTATTTGGAAAAAGAGCGTAAAAACTAAGGCCATAACTATATTTATAATTATTATATTTGCGATAATGATATTCAATTTTGGACCAATCACTAATAAAATAACTAGCTCCTACTCATATAACAAACTTGAGAACACTAATTTTAATCCCGACTCAAATTTTAGAGTATATCTATTAACTCATTTCACCGAAGTATCTATTCAAAAAACTAACTTGATAGGTGATGGACCAAACACTTTCGGCTCACCTGAATATCATGAAGATTACCTTTATGCACAAGGCTTTGATGATAGAACAATTGCGTATTCCTCGGATTCTAACTATACTGTCTTACTGATGTGTTATGGTTTTATTGGCCTATTTTTATATTATCTACTACTATATTTATTATATTCCGGAACCTTGCCAATTTATAAGACTTTTTTGTTACCGTATTTATGTTTTATTGTATTAGCGTCATTTACTTTGCCCGCTTTTTCCATGAGAATATCAAGTTTTTTAATGTTTACATTTTTCGCATTAACGCATAACATAGTGGAGATAAACCATGAGTCTAGTTAATAAAATATATGGCAGAATCATAATTCCCTCAATGTATTATTTGAGAGGGGATTTGAGATTCAAATATTTTAATCAATATAAAAGAAATTTAGAAAAATCTAAGAAGGAGATTCAACAGTATCAACTATCTCGTTTGAAAAAATTGTTAATTCATTCTTACAAAACAGTGCCTTACTACACTGAATTATTTGATAGAATCAATTTCAAACCAGAAAAAATAAAATCTGTTAAGGATTTAAAAAAAATACCTTTACTTGACAAGAGCACCCTATTGCAGAATTTAGATAATTTAAAGAGTAGAAAAAGATATCACCTGAAAGAATGTACATCTGGAGGCTCTACTGGAAATCGCGTTGTGATATTCAAGGATAAACGATATAACGAGATATCAAAAGCTATATTCATGAGAGATTTTTTCTCTGTAGGTATTGAACCTGGAGAAAAAATAGCATGGATATGGAGTTCTCCAATAGATAATGATAAGTTAAAGAAGTATTTTCTTCATAGGCTACTATGGCATCTAAACCGAAGAATACTATTCAATTCTTTGAATTATACAGATTTAGAGATGGAGAATTGGTTAAAAAAAGATTTAATGAGTTTCAAACCTGATTACTTATACGGATATCCGAATGTTATTTATGAAATGGCTAAATTAATACAAAAAAAGAAAATAATAATTCCAAAAATAAAGAAAATTATTTGTAGTGCACAGACGTTAGAACATCGAGAGTTTATAGAAAAGATATTCAATTGTAAGGTAATTAATCAATATGGCAGTAGAGAAATATTATCCATAGCTATAGAATATAATAATTATGTGATGCATTCTTCAGATGATTTTGTTATTGTAGAGATTGGAAAAAACAATGAAATTATTTTAACACCCCTTGAAAGTTATGGAATGCCTCTCATTCGTTATGTAATTGGAGACCAAGGTATAAAGAAAAAATCAAAAATTACCGATACTTATCCCTTTCAACAGTTCAATATACAAATTGGAAGAATATCTGAGCTTTTAAATAGCCACACCGGAGAAAAAATAAGTTCTGGCAAAATTAACATGCAAATTGCAGATCAGAAACTTAATATTGGAGAATTTCAGCTTATTCAAAAATCACTTCAAGATATTGAGATAAAAATTGTAAAAGATACAAATTCCAATCAGAACGATATAGAGAAACTCAAGTCGATTATTAGAAATGTTTTGGGTATATCCGATATTAAGATTACTTTAGTTGAAAAATTTCCCCTAGAAAAAAATGGCAAAAAAATAGGATATAAAAACCTGATTGAGAACAAGTGATTTAAAATGAAAATACTATTGATTAATTATAGATATTTTATAACCGGTGGACCAGAAAGATATATGTTTAATATAAAAGCGGAACTAGAAAAAGCAGGACACAGAATAATTCCTTTTTCTATTAAAAATAACAAAAATGTTAAAAGCGAATATTCGCAGTATTTTACGTCTAATATAGATTCAAATAATGCACTTTTTTTCGATCAATATAAACCAAGTTTAAAAACCTACTTCAAAAGTATTTCCAGACAAGTATATTCTGTAGAAGTAGAAAAGGATCTTTCTGAACTGATAAAAAAAACAAAACCCGATGTTTGTTATTTGTTACATCATATCAATAAACTGTCTCCTAGTGTAATAAGAGCATGTAAAAAAAATAACGTACCCATAGTTCATAGATTATCTGACTATTACTTAATGTGCCCACAAGCAGGCTTTTTCAGGAGTGGACATTTTTGTGATGAATGCAAAAATAATAAATTTTCAGTAGTTAAACATCAGTGTATAAGAAATTCATTTTTCGCTTCACTTCTCAAGTATATTGCATATAAATTTCATAAATTAATAAAAATATATAACGATATAGACATATTTGTCTGTACAAACAATTTTATGAAAAAGAAAATGATTGAATTCGGATTTGATTCCAGAAAGTTAGTAGTCATTCCAACTTTTTTTAATAAAAATAGTTGGAGCAATAAAAATATATTGAAAAAAAGACCTACAAAAGAGATGGTACGAATGATATGTGCTGGTAATTTTGATGAAAGCAAGGGCACTTATGATTTATTAAATGCGATTCGTCAATTAAGAGATGAAAATTCTGGATTAAATTTTCGACTTACGTTAGTTGGCGGACTTCAACAAAAAGAAATAAATAAAGTTCTAGAATATGTAAAGGAAAACGATCTAGGAAATATTATTCAGGTTTATCCATCTATAGAAACAAAAAAACTACAAAAGATATATATGAATTCAGATCTATCAATCATCCCTTCTAGATGGGTGGAAAATATGCCTAATGTATTGTTGGAAAGTCTATATTTTTCTCTTCCAGTCATTGTTCCAAAGTTAGGTTGTTTCAATGAAATAGTAGATGAAGAAGTTGCATTCAAGTATACACCATATAGCGTTGAATCTTTAAGAAATGTTATAAAGACAGTTATTTCTAATCCAAAACAGATATCACACAAAAGTATTAAATGTAGAAAATATTTAGAAAAAAACTTTTCACAAAAAAATCACGTAAACACATTATTAAAAGTCATGACGGAGGTTATAAAATGTTCAAAATAATAGAAATCGGCACAGGATATTCCTCTATCCCGACTAAAGTAGGTGCAGCAACAGAAGTGGTAATAGAAGAATTATCGAAATCATTTATTAAAAAAGGATATCATGTATCTATTGTTGATTTGAAAGAATCTCATAGCTATATGAATCACATAAAGTTTTATGAGATAAAAATACCTTATTTTTTGAAAGGAACAACACATAATCTAGGAATAATACACCGAGTCAAGAGAGTTATTTACTCACTACAAATAGCTGCTCTTTTTAATAAACTTGACCTAACCCAAAAGTATATATTTCATTTTCATAATCAATACAACTATTTTTTCTTCGATAAGCTAATAAAAAAAAGTATACGTGCAAATATAAAAACAATTTACACACTGCACAGTTATATCTGGTCTCAGAATTGGAATGAAATAGAAAAGGTCGTGTTCAAAAAGTATTTTTTGGAGATTTATTCTTTAAAAAATGTAGATATTATTTTGGCCTTGAATGAAAATGCTAAAAATAATTTAATTCATCATTTAGGTATCTCAGAGAGTAAAATCATATTAATTCCAAACGGCGTAAATAATGAAGTCTATTCGCCAATAAAAGAAAGAAGCACAATCAGTGCACTTAAAATAAAACATAATATACTGAATGAAAAAACTCTTCTTCATGTTGGTTCTATCTGTCCAAGAAAAAATCAACTTAATATTATAAAAGAACTCACATATTTTATAAAGAAACATGACTTGAAGTTTTTATATGCTGGAGGTATTATTGATCAAAAATATTTTCATGATATACAACAATATATTAAAACGGAAAATATACAAAAAAACGTAATATACCTTGGAGAAGTATCTCCTGGAAAAAAACTTAATCAGTACTATAATTTAGCCGACGCATTCATCTTTCATTCGACATCTGAAGCGTTTGGTTTAGTCCCGCTTGAAGCATTAGCTGCTGGGAAACCGGTTTTTCTTTCAGAAAATCTAAAAAATCGTTTCTTTCCTAAAACCTCCTCAAATGGAATAATATATTTCAACAATAAAAATATTCAACAAGTAATTAAAAAATATTTGTTCAATAAGCAGTTACTAACAACTTTTTCTAAGAAAGCGATAGAATATATCAGCAGTAATTTTGCTTGGGATGCTGTTGCAGATATTCATCTTGATATCTTCAACAATATTTCTAACAATAAATCAATCTCGGAGGAGAAATTAAAATGGAAGCAGCGATAATTGTTACGTATAGGTGTAATGCGCAGTGCCACATGTGTAATATATGGAAATATCCTACAGATGTGAGAAAGGAAATTACTCCAAACGACTTGAAAAAATTACCAAAATTAGATTTTGCAAATATCACTGGTGGAGAACCGTTCTTAAGAGAAGATATTGAAGATATCGTTAAAGTTGTATTGAAGAGAACTAAGCGTCTAGTCATATCAACAAATGGTTACTTTACAGAAAAAATCGTTGCACTGGCAAAGAAGTATCCAAATATTGGTATAAGGGTGTCGATTGAAGGTTTGCCTAAAGCTAATGATGAATTAAGAGGATTAAAAGATGGTTTCGATCACGGAATCAGAACTTTAGTAGAACTTCACAATCTAGGATTGAAGGATATAGGGTTTGGGATAACTGTAAGTGATAGGAATGCTAAAGATATGATGGAGTTATATCACTTGGCAAAAATGTTAAACTTAGAATTTGCGACTGCAGCAATGCATAATACATATTATTTCCATAAGTTCGACAACAAATTCAATGATAAGAAGATGATAACTGAAGAATTCAAGAAGTTAATCAAGGCACAATTAAGATCAAAAAAACCAAAAGAATGGTTCAGGGCATACTTCAATTATGGATTAATAAATTATATCAACGGTAATAAGCGTCTATTGCCATGCGGTATGGGTACTGATGTAATCTTTATAGATCCAGTTGGTGAAGTATATCCATGTAATGGAATGGATTGGAGCATGGGTAATATCAAGAAGCAGACATTTGAAGAGATATGGAATAGTGAGAAGGCAAAAGACGTCAGAATCAAGGTTAAGAATTGTAAAAAGAATTGTTGGATGGTAGGATCAGCAAGTCCAGCAATAAAAAGAGAAAAAGTCAAAGTAATGAAGTGGATAGTAAAAGGTAAGTTAAAAGGTGTAGATTTTAAGGACGTAGAATGAAAATAGCTATGATTGGTTTAAGGGGTATTCCTGCGAAGTCTGGTGGTGTTGAGAATGTTGTAGAACATTTAGCGCCTAGATTAGTTAAACTTGGATGTGATGTCACAGTTTATTGTAGGAATCCTTATTGTAAAGATAGACCAAAATCATTTCAAGGAGTTAAGCTTAGATATTTGCCATGTATAAACAATAAGATTGGTGAGACGATATCTCATTCAACATTCTCAAGTATTGATGTATTGTTCAGAAAGTACGATATAGTACATTATCATGCTATGGGTAATGGGTTATTCTCCATAATTCCAAGAATAAAAGGAACTAAGACTATTGTAACATTACACGGTTTAGACTGGGAGAGAGAAAAATGGGGAATGGTGGCAAAGGTATTCTTAAAAATCTCTGAAAAAGCTATTTGTAAATTTCCAAACAAAGTCTTAGCAGTGTCGAATAAGATTAAGAAATATTACAAAAGTAAGTACAATAAGGATGTAGTATTCATTCCAAACGGTGTAGAAATAATAAAACCTCAAAGGTTACATCATTTAAAGCGTTTCGGACTAGAAAAAGATGATTATATCCTATTTATAAGCCGTATAGTTCCTGAAAAAGAGGTTCACACACTAATTAAAGCATTCAAGAATGTAAAAACGAATAAAAGGTTGGTAATAGTTGGAGATGCTGCACATACTGAAGGGTATCTAAAGAAAGTTAAAGAATTGGCTTATGGTGATAAGAGAATAATATTCACAGGCCCATTGTATGGTAATGATAAAATTGAAGCATACAGTAACTGTCTTTTCTTTGTATTACCATCAACAATCGAAGGCATGCCACTAGTTCTTTTAGAAGCTATGAGTTTTGGTAAATGCCCGTTAGTGAGCAACATTGAAGAGAACATAGATGTAATAAAAGATAAAGGATTCACATTTAAAGTTACTAATGTTAATGACTTAAAAAAAATGTTGGAATATATGTTAGATCACAAGTCCGCATTAAAGAAGAAGGGAGAAGAGTGTAAACAATTAGTTAAGGATAACTATGATTGGGATATAATTGCAAAGCAGACATTACAAGCATATAAGGATGTGCTAAATGGATAAAAACCTTAAATACTTCATGATAAAAAGCATCATGTTACTTGGTATTCTACTACTCGTCACTTTTTTATTCAGATTTCCAATTGATTATTTCAAAATAAAATTGTTGTCGATGAATGATGCTACTAGAATATTTAGCAAGAGTGATGCTATTAAGATAATGGCGCTTGCAATACTATTCTTTACACTATATTACAAAGAAAGAATAGCTAAAATAAAACACGATGAGCAACGTATATTGCAAAGTACACTATTAGTATTCACAGGAATAATAGCTGTAGTTATATACTATTTTTTGAGATATTTAGCGAATATTAATAATATAGTTTCAGGATTTCCATTCTATATAACATTAGCAGTAAGTTTATTATCATTAGTAGTGGCATTTATTCTCTTCACTATAGGAGTATTCTCATCAAAATATTTGAAAGCTTTTTACAAAGAATTAAAAAAACCATTATGGATAACACTAATACTAATAATCGTAGTATATAACTTGTTGATGCTATTTCAAAACTTATGGCCGTTTTTCTCATCTACTATAAGCAGAATATTGTTCACATTATTTAGTCCGCTGTTTCCGACATTCTTAGAATTAAGCACTACACCAATTCTAGATGTTAATGGATTTGTTGTGTCGATTGGAGCACCATGTTCTGGCATAGAATCATTGTTCTTATTTGCTGCATTTTCAATTGGAATATACGCGCTGGATCATAAAAGATTAAAAACCATACCGTTCATTATAGCTTCAATTATTGGAGTTATTGGAATATATTTTGTAAACATCTTAAGATTATTCTTGTTAATATTGACTGGAATTTACGTTAATCCAAATTTTGCAGTAGGGTTATTTCATACAAATGTCGGATGGATACTATTCGCAATATACTTTTTAATTTACTACTATATAATGAGAAAGTTTATATATAAATAATTATTTCCTAACAAAATGAAAGTAAAATCATTCAGTGGAACAAAACAATTCTTTTTCGGCCTATTATATCTTTCAGACGTAATAGCATTCCTCATATCCGTATGCATTGCATCCAGATTAACAGGTATCAATCTAGCAGACTCATTTTACATCAGATATTACATATTCTCATTATTAATATTGATTATATCATATTCAAATTATGGATTATATAACGATAAGAGAAATTTATTTGATGACACAGACTTTATGAACATACTATATTCTAATATCATAACGTTCATTGTATTATTAGTCTTTATGATAATGTTCAATCCACTAGAATCAATACTAATAAAAGCAACAATAATAGCACTCGTGCTTTCAATACTATTCACAACAATAGGAAGAGTAATATTGAACTCCATAGTACGTATTGCTAGAAAGAAAGGATATGATGTAAGAAGGACAATATTTTTTGGTGATGAAAAAGATGAATTGCTAGAAAAAATAATGGATGGGGATCTAGGATATAACGTGATTAAAGTCACAAAGTCCGCTAATGAACTAAAAAAACATTTGCATAATGCTGAGATTGTATTCATAAAGATGGAGTCAATTGATGATAGCATGCTTGAACTCATGATGAAGCACGATAAGATTAATTGGAAGATAGTCTCTTCAGTTCTGAATCTGGTCATAGATCCTGTAGCACTAGATGAATTCAAGGATTATCCTATAATCAATATCTCAAATAAGGATACAACTAAAGGTTACATGAGAATGAAGCGTATCATGGACATAGTCATGTCATCAGTTTCTTTAATAGTCTTATCTCCGATATTTTTAATAATTGCAATACTCATAAAGATTACGATGCCTGGACCAATATTTTATAAGCATAATCGTCTAGGAAAAAATTTGAAGCCATTCATGTTGTATAAGTTCAGGACTATGAGAGTAAATGCAGATAAGGAGAAGAAGAATCTACATAATGAAGTCAAGGGAATTTTCAAGGTAAAGAATGATCCAAGAACCACGTCACTCGGGAAAATATTGCGTAGGAGTTGTATTGATGAATTGCCTCAATTGATCAATATATTCAGGGGTGAAATGTCTATGGTGGGACCAAGACCTCATCTTAATGAAGAGCTTTCAAATTTTGATGGATGGCGAAGAGTACGGTTCAATGTAAAACCTGGTTTGACGGGCCTATGGCAAGTTAATGGTAGGCATGAATTGAATTTTGATAAGGCAGTATTGTATGATATTTATTATGTGAAACATATGTCGTTATTTCTTGACGTAAGCATAATTCTAAAGACAATTCCAGCTATTTTAATGACTAAAGGAAGATATTAGTAAAATAGTTATCATTGCACAGTGAAGAATAGTAATCTTTATAAATACGAACATCTTCCCCATATTAAGCATAGATCAGTTAGGGGGTTTAAAATGCACAAACAATCAAAAGTAGTACTTGGAGTTATATTAATATTGAGTATAACTCTCGCGATAATTCTAGTGAAAGGAAACAATCAGACACCTTCTCTAAATATAATCGACAACAAAATATCTCAACCAATCGAGAAACTATCTGTTGCAAATCTACAAAGCACACAACCAGCAATAACTCAAGAATTAAGTGAAGAAACATCAGTAATTACTGAAAACGGTGGACCAGTAATAGAATTTAAAAATGTCGAATATAGTATGACAAACAACGGATTCTATTTTAACGGAACATTATATTCTAATAATACTGCCGTTGACGGACTAACTGTAAAATTATTCTGTAACAATAAAGAAGCAGTAAATACCTTAATCAACAGAAACGATGTTACATTAAGCGATAAAGATGGAAATTTTGAGATAATGAGCTATTGTGAACCAAACGAAGAAGCATATGCACAAATACAATATGACAATATAACATTTGAAAGTACACATGTAATAATACCTCATGGAAGATTCAGTCATAGTGCAGTAAGCGTTACATCAAGCCCTACAGGAGTTCCAGAATATTCTACATTAACAATAGGCCTTGCAGTGATTGCAGTATTGTTTGGACTAGTATTCCTAAGAAAGAGATAAGCAAAAAAAAACGTTAATAATTAATTATAATACGTCACAGATTTTGTTATAAAAAAGAGGCTAAAATGAATGATGAAATAGAACTTGCTGAGTATGCGAAAATAGTCAAAAGGCATTGGATATTAGCTTGCCTGTCCTTTATAATTGTGCTAGGAGCGATAATTGCATACACAATTCTAAGTCCTAAAGTATATGAAGCAAAAAGCCTTATAGTTATTACAAGCCAAGATCAAGCAAATTTTCTATTAGGAAGCTCAGCTCCAAAAGTTACAGATATAGAAACACAAAAGATAGTCATACAAGGATCTGATGTAATGAATCCCATATATTCAATATATAAAGAGAATACATTCACTCTGAACGTCAATAACGTTAAAAATTCTAACGTCATAGAAATAAGCGTACAATCAAGTAGTCCTGAAAATTCATCTACAATAGCAAATCATATAGCTACAAACTACATAAATTATGTTACAACGATGAGAACGCAAGATGCAGAAAGCAGCGTACAATTCATAACAGACAAGATAAAATCATACGATGACGAAATAAGCGCACTTAACGTAAAATTGTTATATTATCAGGATCTTGGAAATAGCACAAGTAAAGATGATCGCATAGCATATCAAAACGTGCAAAGAGAGCTTACAGCTAAAGGTAAAATATATGATTACTTGTTAGAAAAAAGAGAAGAAGCAGCACTTACAGCTAGTTTAAAGAGTACTAATGTACAAATTATAGAATACGCAAGTGTTCCATTAACACCAATAAAACCTAATGTACCATTAAATGTTGCTTTAGGAGCAATCTTAGCAATAGGCGCAGCATTCGGTTCAGCAATGGCAGCACATTACCTAAGCAACAATCCTAAGAAGAAATAAGTAAATTCTTTGAATCCTAGATAGGTATTAATTATAGTTATTATACTAATTATTTCTATTTTTGTGTTCGCATCTAGAATCTATATGACTAAAACTAATAGTTCTGATACAAGACAACATAAGATTATAATCAATCTTACTCTTAACTCATTAATAACCCTAATATTTTAATTGGTTAACAAAATGCGCTAGAAAGAGAAAAACTATAAAAAAAAATAAAAAGAAACAAGGTTTAATTCTTTCTTCTATAAAGGAATATCCCAAGTGCTCCTACTAATGCTATAGCACCAGCAATTACGCCGAATTCTGGAACTTCATTATTATCGCAACTTGCTGATCCTGCAAATACTATACCTGCTGGATTAGTTGCTGGAGTTCCGCCTGATTGAGGCATATTTGTTGCTTTTATTGATAAAGTATTCGTTCCTACTTGTAAGAGTGAACTTAAATCATAAGTACTCTTATGCTGATAATTAAACTCAGTCAAATCTTTTCCGACAGGATTTCCGTTCAATAACAATACAAACGTATTGTCAGCTGCAATGTCTATGGTTCCAGCAAAGTTTCCATCTTTACATGCTCCTAAATCGAATGTCTTTTCGAAAGTCACTGTTTCACCATTCACTGCTGAATCAGCTGACACATGCTGAGCATTCCATATCCAAGTTCCTGCAACAATTGCAGTCCATCTTTCATGTACTGGTGTAGCTACAGCAACTGCATTCTGCCAATTAGATCCATCAAAATATTTAGTTGATGTATCACTAACAAAGTTTAGCGCACTAACTGAAACAGATAATGCGATAAACGCTAATACAAATAATAAAATTTTCTTCATTTTTTTCTCCCTAAACCACTTCTTTTACCAAAAAATTTTACTTCCTTCTGAAAGCAAATATACCTAAAGCACCTATCAATGCTACTGCACCAGCAATTACACCGAACTCAGGAACCTGAGGGTCTGCTACAGCGCTACTGCAATCTTCGCCAGTATATCCATTCTCACAAGTACAAGTATCCTGTGCTCCGCAAACACCATTTCCAGAACAAACTTCAGTATCAGTCGATCTAATCCCAAAGCAAGTCAATGTATTGCCACCTGTACTTATATATCCTTCAAATACTTGATCTGACTTGATGTAATCAACAAATCTGCTTCCAATACCAACAACTGGATATGTGCCTACATCAACATCTGATGGTATACTAAAAGTTATATCTGTAATTGGATAATTAGAAGGTATTGTTCCTTCTATATACTTTACATTATTCGAAGAGTCAGTATATGCTATAGCAAGTATGTCTCCTTTGACATCAATAGTAGGATTTGAACCAGTTCCTAAAGATTTTTGATTCCAAGTATTTCCTACAATTGCTCCAAGATACATTTGACCACCAAATGAGTAGACAGTCCATGCTTTATTATTAGCATCCATGTCAATATTGGACTTAGTTAGTGCAATGCCTCCACAATTCCAACACCAACCATCATTACCAACGCTACCAATTGGAGCGTTAGTCGATACAACTACCGACTGCCAACTATCTCTACCATTACCTTGCCAACTTTGTGCGGCAAATAATACATGATAAAGACCATTAGAATCAACAGCTATGCTTGGGCTTGAATAATAAGCTCCATTGCTGCCACCAAATCCTGGGCTAAAATATCCGCTAGCAAGTGCAACAGAAGTAGACCATGAACCGCCAGTGTTATTTGTATACATCACACTTGCTCTAGTATAATAATCAACATCAGGACTTAAATATGTTATATGTGCATTATTGTTGTTATCAACAGCTATATCCACCGAATTAGCTGAATTAATATCAGTTGTTATTGACCATGAATCATTGAATTTTGCATAATTCCAGTATCCATTATTTAAGAATACTATTTGTGGCTTATTATCTGGACCTATAGCTATAGCTGGATTATTGCCGTTAGAAACTAGTTCTTCAGAGTTGCCTGTGCTATAATATATCTTATTATCACGTTCATAGACTCTATGAACGATATCATTTGAACCTACTGCAATATCAACATTCTTATCTACAGAATTAGTTGTTAACTGATTAGTTGTCCACGCATGTACATTGTTTGTTAATATTATCAATGCAAATACTATCAATACTGTTTTAAATATGTTATTCATTTTAAGCCCCTAAAAAATATATTTTATAGGCAAAGAATAGCTATCATATTTATAAAGTTTGTCATTATCTAGTGAATACAGTTAAGTATTATTATATAGTGATAATTAACACATATTAGCATCAAGAACAAGAATCATAAAAAAAAAAGATTTAATGTCTCTTATACAAGAATATTCCAAGTGCACCGACAATAACTATACCCATAGCAATTAAACCGAATTCTGGAATAGTATCTACTGGCGTACTGCATGATGATGAGTCTATATTATTTGTATCTAACGTAACAGCACCATTACGCGCAAGTGCTCTACCTTTCAAATTTGCACCTGTATTAAAAGTGATTGAAGTTAGTGCGAATATGTTTCCCTTGAAATCAGATTTTGTTCCAATTGTTGCTGAACTTCCAATCTGCCAAAAAACGTTGCAAGGTGAAGCACCATTGATAATGTCAACAGACGATGCTGATGCAGTTGTTAGCGTGCTTCCTGTCTTAAAAACCCAGATGGCATTTGGATCTCCCTCAGCGTTTAGAGTGAGCGTTCCAGTCAATTGAGCAGATGATGAAAAACAATAAACGCCCGGTGTAAGAGTAAGTCCACCCAAATCCTGACTAGTCAAATCCGTACCGCATGCCTGACCTGCTAGACTATTATACGCTGTTGTGACATCATTCTGTGCATGCAATGCAACAGCATCTGCCACATGAGTTGTTCCCTTAGTGACGATTCCTGGAGGAAAGCCAGTAATCGCGTTACCTGGACTGACACCTAAATCTCCAGATATAACAGTCACACCAGTATTAGTCACAGTCTGACCACCTAGAACTCCAAAAGCTAATGCTGAACCCATGTCCACAGCTTGTATTGCATAAACGCTACATATCATAAGTACGAATAGTACAGCATATACAAAGATGCTTGACAATATTCTTTTTTGTTTCATTTTTATCCCCCTAAAAAATATACTATATATAATCATGACACTGTAAGGATTATAAAAAATAAATATTTACTTTTTTCTGAAAACAAATATTCAAACTATACTAATGTGCGATTCCGTAAAATATCAATTAAAATTCAGGAATCATAGTATCATTACAATCTTTTACACTCATGCTATACAACAACTACAAACAACTCGTACATACACTGTATTCAAAACAAACAGAATTTCTTTATACTTAAAAAAAAATAAAAAAATAAAAAAGGTTTAATCCTTTCTCCTATACAAGAATATTCCTAAAGCACCGACTAATGCTAATGAACCAGCTACGACACCAAACTCTGGAGTCTCTGGAATACATTGGTCTGAATTCTTATATTCCTTAGAGAATATTATTGTTTCTCCCCAATGATTTTCAGTCGTGTACGTCTTACATGTAGTCTTATGATGATTCGAATCATAATTCCACTTATCACATACTTGTGTTGGTTGTCTATCTCCACAATAGTATTCAACTAATGTAGTTCCATCACATCGGTCTGGGCAAACATAATTGCCTTGTGTTCCTGTACATCCGGCTGGTGCAGTATCGGTCTCGCCCCATCCAAGTGTGGTTCCATTCAAGAATCCATTGTCGCCCCAAGTTCCGTAATGGTTTGTGTTGGACCATGTTGGGACAACTTTTGCGTCTGTGTCTGTACAGTGCCATGCACTTACACTAAAACTTAGCATTACTAATGCCAAAAATACTATAAATATTGTCTTCTTCATTTTTATGCTCCCTAACACCCCCTTTGATTTAACGATTAAAAAAAAATTAAAAAATAAAAAGGTTTACTTCCTTCTATAAAGGAATATTCCTAATGCGCCGACTAATGCAATTCCGCCAGCAATGATGCCAAATTCTGGGATTGCATTTGTTGTTGCTTCATATGTTATTGTGCTAATTGCTACTTGACCCCACGTATTACAATCAGTCCAAGGAGCTGTTGCTGTAGGATGTATAGTCAATGTCTTTACGTCACCAAGGTTCACATTACATGTATCTGTGACCCAAGTCTCTGTTGTGGTTGGAACATCAGCTACAGTACATAGAGGTGTAAGATCCTCATTCCATATTTCAAATCCGTCCTGGTTAGAGACTCCGTTCAAATGTGTGATTGATATTTCTGTTGTAGTCATTCCACTCTGTCCCACGGTAAATGTTGCATCACTATTACCCATTTCACATGCCTGTGTGACTCCATTCCATGCTACACGACATGTATCTGGATTCTTATCCCATGCTCCATAATTACCTGCAGCATTACAAGTAGCCCATCCAGCATCGAATGTACCACTAAACGCACTAACACTAGCAATCATTGCTAATGCTACAATAAGAACTAATAGTTTTTTCATTGTACTGCCTCCCACATATATTACCAAATCCGGGATTCTCGCTTATACAAAACTATCCCAAAGCGCTAACAACAATAATTACACAACACTATTCAAAAAAAAATATAAAAAACATAAATTTACTTCCTTCTATAAAGGAATATCCCTAAAGCGCCAACCAATGCAAGGCCACCAGCAATTACACCAAATTCTGGGATAGTCAAATCTATTATTGCAAGATTGACAACACAATTACAATTGTTTGTAACAGTGCCAGAATTACTTATGTCATCAGTAGTTGATACAACTACAACATCATCTGTCTGACAAGCGTTCTTTGGGAATACTACTTGATATGATCCATCTTCAATTGTTGTAACATCCTTTGAAGTAGGTACACCATCGTGTGTACAAGTCACAGTCAAATCTTTTCCAGGAACAACTTTATTATCTTTATCATATACCGTTCCTGTCACGAGTGTCATATCTGAAACGCAACGTTGAGTGCTATGCTCAATCCATTTCTTTGTGACTTCATTACTATATATTGGTTTTCCAGTCACATCATTGAAACTTGCACGTATAGTATCTGTACCAACAGCATAACCAATATATGACCAAGTCACTGTACCGTTAACATTAGTAATAGCACTACCACTTAATCCTGCATTAGGACCGGATGTTACCAAGAAAGTTACGTTCGTACCAACTATTGCTGAACCATTATTATATTGTGCTTTAGCAGTAAGTGTATGCGTATCGCCAATATAATCTGTTGCAGATTCTGGTGATAATAATACACCTTCACCAACAAGAGCTGTTGTTGATCCCAAGAAGAATCCAGCAAAGAATATATTATCGTCGTTTGAAGGATTCAAAGTATCAACAGTTATAGCTTTATCACCATCATTTACAAATGGTACTAAATTATATAATTCATCATCGTATCTTGGACCATTGCTGTCAGTTGCATATGGATCAGCAGGATTACTATTATTATCACCAATACCGCCAGTAGTGATCAATGCACCATCTTGAGGAGCACCATCATCTTGACCGCCAGCTGATGTAGTTAATCTCTGACCATTTACATCTACTTGACTATATTGATCATCTGGTTGAAAACCGAATGATATTCCAAGAGACATGTCGAGCATGAATCCTAGCTTTGCTTTATTTATCGCTTCAGAGAGACCGATATTGAATGAATCACCAGTAGTCTTTTGTGCACCAAAAGCCAATATGATAGTATTATCATTGACTTGGTTTGGATCATTGAATATTACTACAAGTGTTTCGCCATCAATATAATTTGTATTAGCTTCAGTAACAGTCAAATTTGTAATACCTGCACTTGCATTATTAATTATAGGTTTGACGATTGAAGTAACATCCGTGAAATAATTGTAAGAACTGATACCATTAGCAATTTCAGTAGTGAAATTTACAGGACTACCAGCTAAAGTGATATCGCTGCTCGTTATCTGGTATCCGCTGAATCCAGCAGAAGCAGCCATTAAGTATGCTCCTCTAACTGTTGCGCCGGCTGGTTTTTGTACACTTACAACACCAGAACCAGTATTCTCCCCGATAGCGTCGACAGACCAACTAATCTTACCATTCTCAGTAATAGTTGGTTGAAGACCAGAACTAGCAGACATTACAGAAGCTATCATTGGACTAGAAGTCCTAGACTTGATAAATTCTCCAGGCGTTGCATATACAAAGCCAGTCATCAATATTAAAAGAAATGCTACAAATACAGTTTTATTCTTAAACATATTTATCCCCCCAGATAATTCATTAGATATTAATTATGAAAATGTAAAAAAATTTATTTCCTTCTATAAAGGAATATTCCTAAAGCGCCAACCAAAGCGACTCCGCAAGCGATAACGCCGAATTCAGGAATCGTGACATTAGCTAATGCAACAGGAATACCTTGACATAATTCGGCATTTGCACAAGTCAAACCATCATTTTCTCCAGTCTGATCACCTATTGAAGCGACAACGTGAACCGGAACATTAAAACCGCAAACAGCTTTTGGATAAGTCACCAAATAAGTACCATCCGATGCGGTAGTAGTCGTCTTGACAACAGAATTGCATGTAACATCAACATTTGCACCAACTATAGGAGCTTTAGATGCATCATATACTGTCCCAAGAACTTGTGTATTAAGCGCAGATACAAATCCTATAGTCAATAAAAACATCATTGTCAGTATTAATAGTTTGTTCATTTTTATTCCCCCTTACCTGTAATGATATAATTAGGGCTAAAGAAATATGACACAAATATGTCTAAAATCGAACTCTTGTTCATTTTCCCCCCATTAATCTTAAAAAACGCTTATGTATTTTAAAAAACGCTTATGTTGAAATTAAAATACCATATTAATATATAAAGTTGATGTTTTAGTAAGAACAATCTGTCGTTACTAATATAGGACAAATTGTCCATCAAAAGCCCCATCAAAAATCACACATATCAAGCAAATACTAAGTATCAAAAAGATATCTAACATGATTACTTGTTAATAAAGTTTGTAAATCTAGAAAACCGTTAAAGGAAAGTTAAATAAAATAAAATTTTTACAAGAATTCAATTCCCAAACTATCAGTCATCTCGCCTTTCTTATCGCGACCTTCGACTTGACTTCGACCAGTTATTTGTGAACTCTTAACGCCAGTAACAATCAACATGACTCGTACAGTGCCAGCTAAATCTTCTGAAATCTGTGCACCCCAAATCATTCTTGCATCTTCATCAAGTTTCACGGATATAGCTTCAACTATCTTCTTCGCTTCATTCAATGTCAAGTCAGTTCCGCCACATACATTGATCAATGCACCATTAGCGCCAGTTATATCAACATCGAGTAATGGATTATGTATCGCTTTCTCTACAGCTTCCATAGCCCTATTGTCAGTATCACTCTCACCTATACCAATGAGTGCTATCCCGCCGTTTCCCATTACTGCTTTAACATCAGCAAAGTCTAAATTTACAAGGCCAGCACGTGTAATCAATTCAGCAATTCCCTTGACTGCATTCGTTAATATCTCATCAGCAACCTTGAATGCTGTATGCAATGGCAAGTCTGGTGCTAATTCAATTAATTTATCGTTTGGAATAACAATTAGTGTATCAACATTTTTTTCTAAGTTATCTAGACCATACATTGCATTCTCATATCTCCTATGTCCTTCCATAGAGAATGGAATAGTTACTATTGCAACTGTCAATGCACCCTGCTTCTTAGCGATTTCAGATACGACAGAAACAGATCCTGTACCAGTTCCACCGCCTAGACCACAAGTCAAGAATACCATATCTGCTCCCATTAATGCATTCTTTATCTCATGCTCTTGCTCACGACATGCATCTTCACCGATCTTAGGAACCCCGCCAGCACCAAGGCCTTTAGTCAAATCTTTACCGATTAAAATCTTTTTATCAGCAGTAGTATATAATAAGTCTTGTGCATCAGTATTTATCGCAATAGTTTCAGCACCAACTACACCAACTTCAGCAATTCTATTGATAGTATTGTTGCCAGCGCCGCCGCAACCAACTACTTTTATTGAAGCCTTCTGCTTTGCAAGCATCTCCTCTAATTCTGCATCTAATGCATTCCTCTCAGTATTATCTTTAGAAACCAATTTAGGATTCAAAATTTGATGAATTTTATCCATTACAACCACCTACCATGAAATTATAACTACTAGAGAATCGTTCTATTTAAAAATTTTAAGAAAGAAGAACAATAACCAAAAGAAATATATAGAACTTATACTATTCTATAGTAGAAATTATGGGGGGTTATGATATGGTTGATAAATTAGAGATAGTGGTCAAGTACAATAAATTCGATTTACATGAAGAAACAAATACTGAAATAAAACGACCACATGAAGAGCGAATTCCAATACCTATAACTAGACCATATAGATATCATAAAGTTCATGAAGATACAATAGAGGACAAGACAACTCAACTTCCAATCAAAGTCATTGTAGGTAAAACATATAGCGCAGGAAAAAGTGATGTTAAAATAAATGAAGAACCTTTATACGACGCTTGTAAGATTCCAGATTTTGTATGTACATGCAGCGTAGAATTCTATAGAGAGGATGCGAACGATAGTAGTGCAGATGTTCGTGCAAGAGAATTTATTGAAAGTGCAAGAGTAGCACTTAAAGATAAGCCTATTCTAGTTGAATGGACTACTAACCATAATAGCAAGATAGATACAGGTTATAATTCTAACCTGTATAATAAATACGTAGTATTTAGAGTAAAAGAAAATAAGTAAAATAGAAAAAATTTTATTTGAATTCTACATCTACATCAGTCATCTTCTTTAATTCAGCTGCTATTGGTGCACCTACTTCATCTGGAATCTTGGCTTTGAATGTTACTACGACTTTATTCTCTCCATTCTCAGTATTTTCGAATGGTATCTTGAATAATTCTAGTGCTGCTTCGACTTTCAATTTTGGATCAGTAACAATGCCTTTAATATTCAAGTCATATGTTACGTCCTTGGAACTTAATGGATGATTAAAGTCTACCATAACTCTTCCGCCGCTAACAGCACGAACTATTCCCCTATAACCATCTAATTCTACTTCTAAACCTGGCATAGGTTGAATCTCATTCTTATGAAATTCTTTAATTGAAACTAGTCGCAATAATTTTGCATTCTTCTTGCCGAATGCATGTTCAGGATTCAAGTCAACTTTATACACTCCAGGAATTTTATCGATAACAAAATCATCCAATCCTTTAACTAAGTGTCCTTCACCAATCTTTACAATCAATGGTTTATATTTAGTCTCCTTATTATATACATCATACTTCTTAGCATCAGCCTCGATAGTAGTATCGAACACTATCTCTGAATCAGTAATCTTTGCAGTATAATCCAATTCAACAAAATCTCCCTTCTTAATCTTTTCAACCATAATAATTACCTCATAAATTTAATATTCAAGGAATTAGAAGTTGATTTAAAAATGTTATTACAAAAATATAAAAAAATAAAATTATTTGAAGACCAAATATTCTCCGGCAGAATAACATCCTTCATCCCATATTCTTATGCCTGGATCACTATCCTTATAGACTTGACCGATAAGTTTAGACTCTATAGAATGTTGTTTAGCCGTAGCTATAACACTTGTAGGATCTGGAGTGATTATGATCATTCCTTGACCCATATTCCAAGTCTTATATGCTTCAAAATCTTCGACATCTCCGATTAGTTGACAATGACGCATTAAAGGTGTTGCTTCATATGGAGCATTGAGTCTCGCACTCAATCCTGATGGTTTTAACACTCTTCCTAATTTACCAGGAATCCCTCCTCCTGTAACATGAACTACTCCATGAACTTCTGCTTTCGGTTCTCCATCAAATCCACCAAACATATCAACAACTGCGCCAGAATATATTCTTGAAGGTAATAATGCATATTCTCCAAGAGTTCCTTCTTCAAACGCTTCGTTATGCCAGTTCTCTCCATAATCATTCAATAATATTTTTCTGACAAGCGATAATCCATTTGATCTGAATCCATACTCTTTTAATCCTACTAACCAGTCTCCTTCCTTGATCTCTCTACCAGTAAACAATCTATCTTTTTTTGCAAACCATACTACAGCAGCACCCCAATTATAATTAAATGGACCAAAACCCCCTACCCTGTTCCCTAATTCTGCGACTTCACCATTGACTATAGCAACATTAGCTGCTTTTGCAGCGCCAATATATCCTTCAGCTAACTGCTTAACTTGATCAATATATGTATCATTACCTCTTCCTAAAGAATTAACATCTAAAATCGAACCAATCAATACTGGTTCAGCACCTCTAACAACAGCATCATCACACACCATCGCAAAAAGATCATAAGCAATTGTCTTATGATTATTCATTCGCTCAGCTATTTCCATTTTTGTTCCAACACCGTCAAAACCAATATTCATCAAAGTTCCTTTAGGAAGTCCTGAAACATCTATGGCTCTGACCCCAGAAAAATCATCAAACGGAACGATTAATTCTCCTAACTTTCCTTTACGATTATCCCACGTTTGTTTTGCAGCATTATATAATATTTTAGAAACATCATCTCCTAAATCTATATTCACACCAGAATCCGCATAAGTTGTACTCATATTGAGGCCCCCACTAAAGTATTTTTTGAGCATCAAAGATTCAAATATATAAATTTTGCTATTATAAAATAGTTATAAAAAGTTTTGAAAAAGAATTTATTTTAATCCGTTGTACCATTTACCAACATCACAATGCCATTCATCATCTTTGAATAATGTTGGCCATGGTCGGACATTCGTTATTGCAAAATATCTTTGGTCAATTACTTCAGGTTTTGATGGTATGACTTTCACTTGTATTAAGAATAGATTTTTCCATTTTGGACTCTCTGATAGGTAAAGTTTTGCAGAGATGTCAGTATCTGTTGCAGCAGCTGAAAGTTTATGTGGCCTAGCCCAATCAACGTTGTGGAATGGAAGGTCAGGTTGCATTATAATCTCTTCAGGATTTAGGTGTTCTGGAGTAAATTCCCAAGAATATAATTCCTTACCGTCCAAATTTATTTTTGAATAGTTCAGTAATGATTGTACAATTATATCGTATTTTTCTCCTAAAGTAAAATTTTTATTTGTCATAACTACAAGGTAGTCAATATAAATTTATAAATTTTATCTAAATAAATGTATCAATTATCAAAAATATTTTAAAACCCATGGTTCTACTCCAGCGTCTTTCTTCCACGTGGACCATCGAGCATATATTGTTGCTTGGAATAATGCTGGTGTTGCATTAAATTTTTTTGCGAACTCACGTAATTTTCCTTCGTATAATAGTCCTGTCTTGTATGATAGTCCTGAATCTTCTCGTTTATATACGAATCCGCGACTTTCAACAAAATTTATTCCCCAAGTATCTGGTGGAGCAATATCTTCATAACCACACATTCGTAAAAATAATGAGGCAAACTTAAATCCTACGCCATTAATGGATTTAACAATTTCTTGACGGAATTCTTCACCATTCTTCTTGTCGACATCACTACGCATCCTATTCGTTATGTCTAATGATTTCCATGCATTCGCCGCTGACATTATTGTCTGGTACTTTTTTGCGCCCATACCATATTGTCCAAGAATTTTCTCTAATCTATCAGGATGCTTCAATACATTATTTACAGTGCCTAGTTCATAATTCAGAAAATCGTTAAATTGCTGTTTATTCAAATCGAATCTTTCTCGTAATGACATCACAACATAGACCATCTCAGAGAACAACATGTTTTCCGAAGAAAACATTTCATCAGGATATACAGAATAACGTTGAATAACCTTAGAACAATCTTCTATAATCATCAATGTCCTCCCATATGAGAAATCATTATGGTCAGGCTCCCAAATCTTAAGAGTATCAAGTGTTTCTTGCTTTGGTCTTGGCATACGCTCAGAAATATTAATCACTTTATAAAATTACTCACTAACAAGTAAGGAAAGATTTATAAATATTTATATGTTCACGAAATGATGATAGATACATCATATAAGCAGTATACCCTAGACAATGGATTAATTGTTGCATTAAAAAAAATCAGATGCAAAACAATATTAAGCACATTAAGAATATGGCAAGGACCAATAGATGAAAAATCAGGCGAAACAGGGCTCGTACATCTTCTAGAACACAACATTTCACGTGGCGGAAAAGGAACAAACACGAAAGAGACACTAAACAAATTAGGAGTATTCGGAGAATTTTATGGATACACATTTATTGATAGAACAGTATATAGCATAGGAGTGATGCCAAGAGACCTAGAAATAGCATTAGAGTATATGTCAACATCAGCATTCAATCCAGCATTGAATCCTAAACTTTTTGAAGTCGAGAAAAATATAATATTAAGAGAAATAGCAGATTCAATAGCAGAAAAGCCACACTCACCTACCACAACTTTCACCAAAGAATATTTTGGAGAAGAACACATCAAACTATTAAAAAGGATAATGGATTCTCAATACGAGACGACAATAAAAAATGCCACCATTGATTCCCTAAAAGAAGTATATCGAAGAGGATACGCACCAAATAATTCTGATATAGTAATTGTAGGAGAATTGCCAGAAAATATCGAGGATATTGTCCAAAAAAATTTTGGCGGGTACCAAAAAAAAGAATGTATCAAAACACCAGTACCGAACATGGATCCAAAAGGAATTAAGATAGTCCACATACAACATCCAGAATTATATTATCCAGAAGACCCGAAAGCGAGTTCATTAAAACTAACCTTAGGGATACCGATGACTAAATATCATGAAGAAGACTATTTCAGCGCTTTCGCATTATCACAACTCATCGGAAACGGGTTCTCATCAAGAATATTAGATACTATCAGACATGAAAATGGCCTAGTATACAACCTACAATCCAGATACGTCACGGAGCAAAATTCATCACGCATGGAAATAATCGGAAAGATACCATCCGGCAAACATAACGAGATAATAGGAATGATATTTGATGAATTCAATACACTTCAGACAACACTAATCTCGCCAGAAGAAGCCGAGAAATTCTTTAGAAAAAGAGAATATAATCTGACTAGAGGATATAATTATCCAGAACACATTACCAATCATATAGAATCAAATATAGAATACAACACTACGACAGACAATGATTTAGAGAGACTGAAGAGAGTGACGCCTCAAAGTATAATGAATGCAGCAAGAAAATATCTTCCAAGAAGTCAGCAAGAAGGAAATTACGTCTTATTGATGAGAGATCCATTGAAAGATATCATTGACCTAGATAAAGAGCAGCCTATGGAATTCATTTGGTAAGTTTAGGATGAGTTAATATCTTCTCTACAACCTGTTCTGGAGTTATATCGGTTGTATCGATTATTATATCGTAATTTTTCTTGTCGGTGAAATCTTTTATGCCATAGATTTTCTGATAACGTAAAATATCGCCTGCATCTCTCTGCATACATAAACGCCTTATCGTATCAACGCTAGCCTGTTTAGATTTACTGATCCTCTCAGGATTATCAGTATCTAAAGATAATCTATATGCCGCAATATCAGAATCTATGCTCAAATAGACTTTCAAAGATTTTGGGATGAAATAGTATGCTAATCTTCCTTGTATCACAAAATCATCTTCAGTATTAGATAATCTAATAGTTTCTGCATCAGCATCCTTATCAGTCTCGGGATGTGTCATCCCGTATATGTTATAGTCTTCGATAGTCATCCCGCGTTTTTTAGCCGCTATCTTTCTTAAAGTACCAATATCATAGTAATTATATCCTAAGTTTTTAGCAAGCAATCTTCCAACTGTAGTTTTTCCAGCACCTGCTTGACCTGATATTGTGATTATCATGATTATTAAGAATATTGGTTATATAAAAATGTTATTGTCTCTCTATTTAGGTATGAAATACTGATGTCCGGATTCATACTGTCTATTGTTATTGACTAATGTTTGATAAGGAATGGTTTTCTTATTAGAACCTGTGTAAAGATAATTCATGCCTCTTTGCATATTATCAATCTGTGCCTGATGAATCTTTTCTGAATTAACCCTATTCTCTAAATCTCTTGGACCATTTACCCAAACCATGTTCTTTGTAAGTGAGCAAGAAGTCAGTGTGAATATCATTGCTGCAGTCACATATATCTTATTAAGATTTGATCTTATCGACACGTTAACACCCCGAATCTTTACACATACAGACTATTATAATCAAATTATTATAATCAAATTCCTTTAATGATATTAAACATATAAAAATGTTTCTAAACAACGGTTGCCGACAAAATGTATTCTAAGCACAATATGACGGGATAAAATTTATATATATACAATCATTTCCTTCTTATATGTTTCCTACACTCGCAAGCATAGTGGATGAAGAAATCATGATTGCCAGCAATTTCAATTATGACTCCTCAGAACTACGGGAAATTAATAATTCAATGTATAGGCTTTTTATTAATCTCCCATTAAATGGAGAACAGATAATGATAATCTGTGAGGATAAGAAAAATCCTAAATGGTATTTCAGGAGAATCCCTGATATGAGTCAGACAGAGGGGGGATATGGTCTAAAACCGGAAATCGAAACATATATTAAAGAAAGTGTATGTAAGACGTATAGAAAAAGTCCTTCAGAAATTAGAAAAGAACTCACAAAATAATATTAGTATATAATTTGAACTATAATTCTTAAGCATATCTATTATTCTTCCCAAAAATTTATAAACAATATCTTATTCATGGCATAGTAAAAGAAATACATTCGGGGTGTAATTATAATGGCTAAAGATTATCAACCAATATTCATTCTACCAGAAAATACTCAGAGGACTACCGGTAAGAATGCTCAGAGAAACAACATCATGGCAGCAAAATTAGTGGCTGACATTGTCCGAACAACATTAGGCCCTAAAGGCATGGATAAGATGATTGTTGATGGAATGGGCGATGTTATCATAACTAATGATGGTGCAACAATACTTAAAGAGATGTCGATAGAACACCCTGCAGCTAAGATGTTAGTTGAAATCGCTAAGACTCAAGAATTAGAAGTCGGCGACGGGACAACAACAGCTGTAGTAATTGCTGGAGAATTATTGAAGAATGCAGAAATATTATTAGACCAAAATATCCATCCAACAGTAATAGTCAAGGGATATAGGATTGCTGGAGAGAAATCATTACAAATACTCGAAGCAATGGCAAAACCAATCACGGATACTGATTTAGACTTATTAAAACAGATTGCAATCACAGCAATCACAGGCAAAGAAGCTGAGACAGCAAAAGACATTCTTTCCGATTTGTTAGTGCAGGCAACAACATCAGTTCTAGAAAAATATAAGGAAGGCACTAAGACTATTATACAGATTGACAAGAACGATATAAAGATTGAGAAGAATATAGGTGGAAGTGTGGAAGATTCAGAATTGATCGAAGGAATAGTTCTAGATAAGGAGCGTATTCATCCATCAATGCCGCAGCAAGTAAAAGACGCTAAAATAGCATTGATTGATTCAGCAGTAGAGATTAAAAGTACTGAGATGGATGCAAAAATACAGATAACAGATCCAGAGAAGATGCAATCATTCTTAGAGATGGAAGAAAAGATGCTCCGAGCAATGGTCGACAAGATAGTCAATAGTGGAGCAAATGTAATAATCTGCCAGAAAGGAATAGATGACTTGGCACAACACTTCCTCGCAAAGAAAGGCATATATGCAGTCAGGAGAGTAAAAAAATCTGACATGGAAAAACTCGCACGTGCAACAGGCGCAAGCATAGTAACAGACATAAAGGAATTATCAGTCAAAGATCTTGGATATGCTGGATATGTTGAAGAGATAAATAATGGACGAGAAAACATGACTTATGTTAAGAAATGTAAGAACGCGAAATCGGTCACGATACTAGTAAAAGGCGGTACTGAACACGTCGTTGCAGAGATTGAGAGAGCATTAGATGATGCAATAGGCGATATAGTATCAGCATTAAAGAATGGAAAGATTGTCGCTGGAGCAGGCTCATGCGAGATTGAACTTGCAAAACAGTTAAGAGAATTCTCAGAAGGATTATCTGGAAGGGAACAATTAGCAGTCAAAGCATTCGCTGATTCGATGGAAGTAGTTCCAAAGACTCTTGCAGAAAATGCTGGTCTTGATCCGATAGATATTATGGTAGCATTGAAGGCCGCACATGAGAAGAAGCAGGCATGGGCAGGCATTGATGTATTCTCAGGAAAAGTCATCGATGCATGGAAGGAAGGCATAATCGAGCCATTGAAAGTCAAGACTCAGGCGATAAGTTCAGCAACTGAAGTTGTGACGATGATTCTGCGAATAGATGATGTGATTGCAGGTGGAAGAAACAACGCACCACCAGGACAGCAGATGCAGATGCCAGAATATTAATTTTCTAATAAAGTATGATGATGAAAAATTACAGTGAGGGATAATATGGAAGAAACAGGAGAAGTTACGAGATTTCAAATAAAGGCTGGTGAATTTAGTAGAAATAAGAATTACAATATTTCCTCAGGAAAAGCATATGAAATATTGACCATAATAAGCATCCTGCATGGAGCCACGCATCTGAAAGAAAGGATATTTCATGAAGACATATTCTATAAAAACGTGTATAAGATTACAGAAGAGAAAATTCGATTAGAACATCCGTCTAAATTGCAACAATCGAATTTAGAAAATATATCAAACGAAGCTTACAAAAATTATCGAAATTTTTGAGAGTCATAAGATGAGAAGAATCTTATCGTTCAAGTTTACTTAATAACGAATAATTCTTACTCGATAAAGAACGATATGTTATTTCATGTTCTGGCTTGAAAAGTCTTACTTCGGGTCCATTGTAGACTTGCAGACAACCTTTACTATCTTTAATATAATTTCTTACTTTTTTCAAGGCATAAGTTATTAAGTCAATTTCTGATCCATTAAGACTATCCTGTAAATAAATTATTCGCTTAATATTTTCATCTTGCATGAAATCATTGCCTGGCTTCATTATGAAAAAGCCTTTCTGAATTTCCCCGCGTTTATTAGGGTAGCTCTTTAAGCTTGTTTCTGACCTAGGAGTAAATGCATAAGAGTATTCTCCTATGATAAAATCTATAGAGAAAGACATAAGTTCAGTATTAGGAGATATTACATTTGCCATAACCACTAGGTAGTAAATATTTCTTTATAAATATTATGCATTATTAATAGTATTAATCCTAAAATTTATTAACCAATAAACAATCCAACAATTCATGGGCATAAAACGTATAGAAAATGATTCGTTGATTAGAGTTGAATCAACAATGAAAGGCAGATATGATCATCACACTTTGATAATATCAAATGCAAACATCGGTTACCTATGTTCACAATATCCGGATATTGGAATGCTAGCCGGCACATCAGAAAGAGAATTCAAATTTCACATAATATTAAATCCCGATGGAAAAATTCCAGATGAGATTGGCGCAGCATCATTAGACAAGACATATACTATACTTCTTAGCGCTCCCATAATAGACAGCAAATGTTCTATAGAAAATATAAAGGATGTTATAAGCATATATAAAGAGATACCGATAAAACTAAAATTCAATTCAATGACAGTCGGATATATATCATTGAAATTACAGGAATCACTATAATCAGAAAAAGAATTGCTACTTCTCTCCTTTAATTACACCGTATCCGATCAATCTGAACCTAGTTCCGACACGACGAGATATTGTGACTTTAGAATTTAATTCAGCGCATACTGGCAATTTTAATTTACACTTGACCCTATTCTTACCAATGTTATTCACGAAACCAACAGTTGCCGCACTATTGACATTGAGCATCAATATCTCATTCAACTTGATAGGATCAACTTTCAATTCATCTTTTGCTCCAACAACTCTTTCAAGTAAATGTACTTCTAGATCGAAATTATACCATATCTTAGGTAGTTTTCCTGGTAATCCAACAATATTTCCAGTCAATTTATCTGAATTGACAACAGCAGGATCCAAGTCAGTCATCAATGCAACACTACCACCAGAATGCAATTCATCAACAGGTGTAGAACCAGTCATCGCCGATATTACTGTAGTAAATAATGGTTTTGCAACAATCTGATTCGCTTCTTCAACAATCCTACCAGGTCTAATCTCTAACTTATCGCCAACCTTCAATATGCCCTGTATTATGGCTCCCCCGATTATTCCACCCTGCATCTTTGCAGGCTTAGTTCCTGGTCTGTTGATATCGAAGCTTCTGGCAACAAACATTGTTGGATCCTTACTTTCATCTCTGACAGGAGTAGGAATTACATCTTGAATCGTTTTTATCAATAAATCTAAATTAACCAAGTGTTGTGCACTGATCGGTATGATTGGAGCATTCTCATATTTCGTGCCCTTCAAGAATTCCTTTATCTGTTGATGATTCTTCAATACTCTCTCAGTATCGACCAAGTCAATCTTATTCTGTACTATAATTACCTTGTCGATTCCAGACATCTCTAGAGCCATCAAATGTTCCCTAGTCTGTGGCTGCGGACAGAATTCATTAGCAGCAACTAATAATAATGCACCGTCGATTATTGCTGCACCAGACAACATTGTTGCCATTAAACTTTCGTGTCCAGGAGCATCAACGAACGATACTTTCCTAGCAAATTCTGTAGGAACATTATGTATTGGACAAATCTTTTCTGTAGTATAACAATCAGATTCTTCACATTGTGGACACTTCCGAAATGTTACATCAGCATAGCCTAGTCTTATCGTTATTCCACGCTTAATCTCTTCAGAATGTGTATCAGTCCATTTGCCAGTCAATTTTTCTGTAAGTGTAGTCTTGCCATGATCTACATGACCTACTAGGCCGATGTTAATTACAGGTTGTATCGGTTCCTTATTAGTCGATTCGTCAGACTTCTTACGCTGAAGTTTGATCTTTTCTTTCAATTCAGAGATTTCTTTCTCTTTCTTCAACTCGAATTCGTCCTTCGATTTTTTTCTTTTGTCAACCTTGATAACCATATTAGTCATAGAAAAATACATGTATTTATAAAATATATTGTTTTATAGACAATATCGATAATATCCTATTTCTTCTTTATCTTTTCCATAGTCTTTAATGCATTCTCCTTATAATATTCGAATGATTTCTTTTCGTAGAATTCTTTCTCAGATTTCTTGTCCTTGAATTGTGGATGTTGAGTGGTCTGATTGTTGACTACATTTTTGGTAGGCAGAAAATTATGGAATGATATACTCTCGGGATCCTTATATGCTGCCATGACTTCTAGATGTTGATGTGAATGAGGATTTACAGTAATAACACGATGAAAGAATCCTCTTCCAGGGAAATCAATCTCAACCATCCTTGCTTCCTGGACTTTTTTGATGAATAGTGTAGTGACCAAGAGTCTTAATATTCCGGTTGTCAAGAATATGAATGGTATAGCTGAAATTATCCATACTGGATATGTGTGTATCAATACTCCACCAAGCATTGCACCTAAGAATATCGCTACGCCAGTCAAGAAATTATAGTATGCCATATATTTGACACGCTCATCTTTTGCAGTAGCGTCGAACAAGAAACTTGATGTCGATAAGTTGAATGCAGCCCATACTGCTCCACTAAACATTTCTTCAACTAAGATATAGAAGAATCTAGTCAATGGATCATTAATATAAATTCCAAATATTAGGAGTAATGGACTGAATGGAATGAGAAATCCTGATATTTTCAATACTAACTTGCTTCCACGCTTATCGATGACTCTGCCCCAAAAGCCCATTGTTACAAAGCTCGCCATTATTGCTGCACCGATGATCAAGGTATAATAGATGTATGAGAACTGCATATCTCTCAATAGGTATAATGCAAAGAATGGTGCACTAATATTTGCGACTAATTTAAACATGAATACATATAATACGAATATACCATAATTATTATGAGTCATATTCTTAAGAAAATTCGAGAACGTTACCTTAGTTTTAGGGATTTCATATGGCGGATCATAAATTTTAGACTTGAAATATGAGGATGTAAGTCTTGATATGAATGCGAAGAAGAATAATATTCCGAATCCAAAAAATACGTAATGCGCATTACCGTTAGTATCGAATCCTCTAAAAAAGCTTAGTACAAGTCCAGCAACAAAAGTGCTGACAAAACCCATTAAATTTACCATCCTATTACGCTTTCCAAAAAATTCTCCACGCTTATCCTCATCGATGATATCGCCAAGAATACTGTTATATATCGGCCCCTGGAATGTTCCGATCGTAACTTCTAGAGTAACAAACAATAATATCAGCATGAATGCTAGCGGAATATTATCATGAACGAATAATGGAATCAACAATAACGGTATCCACATAAATGATTGGATGAATGCTGACCAAAATATTAGTCTTCCACGTGTCTTGAAAAATTTTAATGAACTTTGGGCAAACAATTGAAAGAATGATGCAATCAATTGAGGAACACTGCTTATTGCTGCAAGCATTCCGCTTGATGCATTCATCGCAATAGCGAATGGCATGACAAAATTTTCAGTCAGACCTGCCTTTATCGAAGTGAATAGACCATCTTTTACAGAATAATTGACACTACGTTCTTTCTTTTTATATAATGGTTCAGAATCTTTTGTACTTTCTCTTGCCTCAGCCCTTTTTGCCTTTCTCTCAGCAATGAATTCAGACCAAGTCTTAGGCTTTTTAGCTTCTTTTTGTACTACAGCACTTTCCGTTTTGCCAGATTTGCCCGTCTTACTGCCTTTAAATTTACTGTCCATAAATAAAACACCTTAGAAATATACATACAGGCAAGCTATTTATAAAGATTGTTCTGAAAATAATGTAGAGACAGAATTGTGCTACCGCCAGAGTAATTGGAGTTTTTCATTATCTTTTTAAACACTATCATCCGATATTTTCTTCGGTGAGTTGTTTTGAAAAGTTTAAAGAATATCTTTGTGCTTTCGATTGTCGCATTTATTGCAATCATAGGCATTGCCGTAATGCTATTTGCTCCAGTTATCGTTAATAATTTCTCTGACGTGATAGGATTTGCTGCATATCCAGTATATACTAATTTTTCTTTACCAGAATCTAGACTTACTATCAATGGAAACGTATTATCCGTTTCTGATGATGCTGTTTATAAGATTGGTTATTATAGTATTAATGGTGCAGCATGGCAAAATTTTACCCTCTATGGAAACACGTTAAGCGGAAATTGGTTGTCAGGTGTTTCAACGTATTCTTTGCCAACATTTGGAACTGGAGAAAGTTATATAGTAATATACTCATGCAGCAAGAACAATGGCGTATGGGATTGTCATGATGGAACAACAGGCAAATGGCAACTACAAATAATAAATAATACAGTTCCATCTAACACTATTTCTCCAATAATTA